>Ga0075437_12512_pt1 | contig 19569 bp, 15 predicted proteins | sample MintriMetagenome_FD_74266 | JGI IMG/M metagenome (GOLD analysis project Ga0075437, IMG submission 74266) | Marine eukaryotic communities from Monterey Bay, USA to study complex ecological interactions - Minidiscus trioculatus and... | ecosystem: Environmental > Aquatic > Marine > Unclassified...
ACAGGTTACTACTCTTCCAGCGCCCCCTACTACCTCCACTTTAACACTAATCCGTTACTAGTTGCTACAAACAAATTTGTATTTTGCGCTGGTGAAAACATAGTCATCGGCGGTCGTAGTGTGTAATATCCCGCCACCGATCTGATGAACTAAATATGATTTGCAATAAACTAATATGAAGATTGTATCGTTTCCTCGGCCGATCAAACATTATATACCAAAGTTGCAATTAGTTGATGTTCACCTGAAAATTCAACGCATCCAAATTAAGGACAGCTGAGGACATTTGGATGCTATGCCTATATGCTTCGACTAAGCCTCGATATTATATTACTAAAACACGGTTTTATGATGACATCATCGTTATATATGAGTTGGAAGTTAATGGTGGCGTTGGTTCTCTACATATTGCAATAGAAGTGCTGAAGAATTTTGTCCTCTGAATTGTCCTCTCGAGGGCACTTGAAGACAGTTGAGATGCGCTGCCATCGGATAGCACAATGCCAAATCATAGGACCTAACCTTTAACATATGTACCCATTTATATAATATTCTTTGCAATAAGTAGAAGGTAGCAGAGAGAAGATCGCCCTACTAATCTTCAGGCATGACAGATGACGATGATACTTGATACCATCATATTTTTTATTTAATTGTACTCGCTGGCATAAGAGTAATAGTATTCTATTGCAATAATTGAATAGTATAGTGATGGGCTACTTCAATGCATCATCTCATCATTAACTGCTTATTACGCTTTTATCTTCACTTCATCAAATCCTAATTGTCCTCAACTGGAGGACACTTGTCCTCGGGGGGACAGCAGAGGACAGCAGAGGACACTTGGGGGACACTTAGAGGGCACTTGAGGACAGATCAACTGTCCCCCGGGGACACTTTAGCGATACCATATACCGTTTATCGCTAAATTTATTCCCATCGAGTAAGCTCCAGCATTGAGATTGAGATTTGCTGAGAAAAAAGGAGAATGAATGAAATGCCATTTATGGCGATCTAACCTTCGTGAGAAACTTCACTCCAACAACGCCTCACTAACTAATAACTGTGATCAACTACACAATACGAGATAAAAGGGAACGAGAGAACGATACAAGTGAAGTAGTGGCACGAGGCCGTAGACGTACATAATAATAGAGCAGAGGATAAAGTCGGTGCAGCAAAAAAAATATTGACAGCATTGCAATAAAACAACTACAAAGAATGACACTATCAATCAATATCAGCGGTGCCAATAATGCCAAGGACTGTGAGAATCTATCACCTGGTAGTAAGCGTAAATCGGATTTGATATCACCCTCGTGTAACAACAAGCAGTATCATCGTGGACCGCTTTCAGACATTAACACAACAGAAGTACCAACCAAAGCAAACTCTACGCCATCCAAAGCATCTAAATCGTACGCAACCAATAGACAGCAGCAACCAAAATGGGTTAAGAATAATATCAACACAGAAGAAATTGTTGCCACCGACGATAAGCAAGCATCGGTGGGTCAACTGTCCAGCTGGCTTTCAGAATCAGCAAAGAAAAATAAAGCGAGAAAGCCTCCTATTCATCATACCAACATATCAGCACCCATTAGGTTTACAACAAAACCACGTATTAAACAAGAGGACGTCCAAGCTACCGATGATAAGCAAACCTCTGTGAAGACACTAAGCTCATGGATGAATGATGATCCTTTTCAACAAAAAAAGGTCAGAGTAATTCGAAGCGGTGCAAAGGTAATTGCTAAAAGTCGAATGTTTGAAAAGGATCAGAATATTACTGCTAGTAAAGAATGCAATATTCAAGCAGGTAGTGTTGAGCAGCGTCAGGCATGGTTGAATAATGCTTTCCAACAGGACAAGGAGGGAAATAATAAGATCGGATCCCTGTCTGATAAGAAGATTCGTCCATATCAACAGCAACAGAACAAACCAAAGAAAGAGAGTCCAGAGAAGGAACTCAAAAGTGTAAAGGAAAAGAAAGAATGGTTAAGCAAGGCATTCGGTAATAGTAAGACGGTTGACAGTCCTGTTGTTAATGAGGATGAGATACCCGACATTCTACACACCAAATCTTTCGAGGTATTCACACCTACCAAAGCGTCGTCGACTATCTCCGATAAAGACGGACACCGTGCAATTCATAATACAAAAAGTTATGATGGAATGAGTAATAGTAAGCCTACTACTAAAACCTTCGAGAAGCAACAAAGTGTAGTTCGACTATATGACAAAGATGAGAAGGATGGCGATGATGACAGTCCAGAGAAGACGTTGAAGAGTGCCCATGATAAACAGGAATGGTTATCTGGTGCATTCAAGAAGCCAGCTTTCAAGCAGTCGACGGTAAAAGAAGACGAGGGCGAGAAACCAGACGTCGATAAAATGACTGTGGCTGAGAGGAAACAATGGCTCCAAGGAGCATTCAAGTAGATGAGAGTTTGGAAAATGTATTGTTTTTGTTTGATTAGTAGTAGAAAGTTGTTTGAGTGTTAGAACTTGTATGATCAATAGATATATTCATCATTAGACTGTTTCTCCTGTGTCTAAATCATATCTACTTGACACTGCAACACCTATACCTGTTCCAGATTGCGAATAATAGTATCCCCCTTCATTCACAAACATTAACAATACCTCGTCTCCAAAACTGCCATCATCGTATGGAATAATACTCCCATCAAGATTAACAAAGAGAGGATCACCCTTTCTAATCGGTTGGTAATCTCGGTCTTGCAAGTCTTTGTGGATCATGACTGCAGGGAAGTTAGGGTTATCGTCCGAAACTGGCCACTGTATCTTTCCATGTAAAGCTTTTTCATTAGTTGCTTTAGCTGATTGATAGCAGGGCACGCCATTGGGATATTCTTTTTTCAATTTCACAACATAATTTTCCTCCATATTCCTCCTATGAAAGAAAACTAGCAATGAATGCAACGCGGCTTCTGTCTTCTCAACTACATCATGCCGAATAACACCTTGTGGTGTCGGACCTACTTCTATGGTAATGTCATGCTTACCAATCGATGGTAGGTGTGTCCTATGTTGCATCTCCGTCTTTGGTAAAAGCAAGATGTGTACATCATCGTATCCATACTCAGTTTTGCATTTGTACAATGCATATGCAGCAGCTTTACCCATTAATACATCACCCTCAGTGAAAATAATCGTGATTCCCATATTTGCTGTTGTTGTATGTAGATCAATGATAACATCAGAGTTGGAAACATCACTGGTATAAATTTCGTGTGCTCTTAATGTTTCATATGGTAAAGTGTTCTCATCATTATTATTTCCTTCAGAACAAGTCTCTGCCGATCTTTGTAACTTTGTTATACTAAACTCTCTATTCAAATCAGTATCAATAAACCTTCGATTTGCAATGTATGCTTTTGGATTTGCCAATAGAGTGTTTAAGCTCAAACTAGGATATTGTGACGCAAACAGTTCACGTTGCTTTTCGATAGCCTTTATAACCCATATACCTGTGTATTCGTTACCATGTGTTCCGCCAGATATTGTTACCGATTTGATACTGGCATCAGAAGGAGAAGACGATACACTGTGTATTGGTAATATTGATAATGTTGCAAGAAGAATGATTGCAAAGAAAGACATCATCATCTTTTGGGTGAACTATGCATGTATGATACTTAGAGTTATCTTTGATATCTTACCCTGCCTGTCGTACCTATCAACCTATCTCACTTCTATCATTAAGTCATACATTCCACGTTGAACGTCATATCCTCCCTCATACTGCCACTTACTTCCAAAGGTCTAGTTGGTTGAATAGACATAATATATGCATTGCATACCACCCTCGTCTATGCCGTTATCAATAGTAGTAGTATTGCTACTCCTTGCAATATCATCAGTACCATTTTCATACTCGTCTACAGCTACAACTTCAATCTCCTCACCTTCACCATTTCAATATGACCCAACTACACAATATCCAACTCCATCAATTATACGTGATGGTTTTTTACCCTTCATAACAAAGAAGTGGAATGCAGCACAATCAATAGCATTATTAGAACAGGCTGTGGAAGATCATAATGCTGAATATATCGCTGAGTCATCGAATCCAATTGATGCAATTTGTTATCGAAGATGTATTGTTTTGCCATTAGATGAGAGATTTGACCCGCCGATGGGGGTATTTAGTCATGGACATGTTGATACGGGGGATAAGATGAGTTTGAATAGGAACTTTTGGGATGCTATTACTAGGACTAAGGCTGAGGTAAGTTGGTTGTAGAGAAGAGTTATGTGTACCTTTTATTGTATTGTTTGTTTTCTGTTCATTCACGGCTATTTTATGTTTGCTTGTATCTAACTGTATTATTTTTTAGGTACCATGGCTATTTGAGGTATCTCGTGTTGATGGTGTAACATCTTCCCGAGTCACTGTTCCAATTAGTGAACATCATCATCCATCATCTTCCAAATTATCAAAATGTGTAGGCGGTGCTCTAGACTTTCGTTCACCCAACAATTATGCATTCTTACCAGTTTGGATGTTCAAGGCATTGGGATTAAGACCTCGTGATGTAGTAGATATCAAATTAGTTACAAATACGCCACCAGGAAGTGCTGTACGATTGAGGCCACATACCTCGGCTTTTGTTAATATTGGTAATCATCAGGCAGTATTAGAAACTGAGTTGAAACATTACAGTGCATTAACATTGGGAAGTACTATACCCTTTGATTATCGAGGAGAGAGGTATTACTTTGATGTGGTTGATTTGAGAAGTGCACCGAGAGGAGAACGAGTTGCAACAGCTAAAGTACAAGATTGTGACATTGCTGCCGAGTTTGTAAGAGCAAAAGATCAGTTGAAACCAAAGAAGAAGAAGAATAAAAACGACTGAGTAATGAGGCAGCATTCAATTAGTTACCAAGGGTGAGACAATATCGAGGTAATCAACATAAAGTAGAATGTTCTGTCTGCAATGTGATAGTAGATGCAAAGCTCTCGCTGTTGCCGTAATCTAGAGAACGATATGATATTGAACACTAGGTTGTCTGTATGATAGTATACGATATACTTTGTACCTACTAACTGCCTACCTAACTGCCTTGCACTTGGTTGCAAGTGCGGTATCCTTTATGGTATCTTTTTATGAGAATACGGCCGGCGGTAATAGAGTTTAGTTGCAGTTGCCAACTTTAATAGCCTCGTCCTAACGTTTGACCACCTTTCAGCAATAAACACAATGATCTCCTCCATCTCTCGTCACCTTGCCAGAACGTCATCAGTAGCTGCGGCGTCTAAATTTATCCGACCAGCTGTTTCGACAACAACACAACAAACCAACTTCTCACAACGTGCCTTCAGCAGTGATTCTGAGGAAAAGAGTTTCGGTCTCAGCCGTAAGGATATTAGTAGTATTGTCGCCGCTGAGTATGGAATGTCTGGAGCTGAGGCAAAACGTATTGTGGATACAGTGTTTGATACAATGGTTGAGGTGCGTATATATTATTTGCTATAATATGTATCATGTGTCACATGCACCATCTTTGAGTTTGAATACATATTGTTAATAGGCATATTCCAACAATACAATGGCCCACATTCACTAAATACGATGTTTATTTTAATGTTCTTCTTTTTCATGCACCTACACATATTATATCATTGATATCAATACATACATCATAAAAACATATAGTCATTATCAAAAAAAGAATCAGTAGCAATTTCCAAGTTTGGTAAATTCAAGACTGTGGATGTACCCGCACGTGAGTACAACAATCCTAGCAATCCTGGAGGTGCTAAGGTTTCAAAAGGGGCTAGTGTTAGGGTGAAGTTCCAACCATATACACATTTGAAGGATTGTGTTGCAGAGGGTAAATTTGAGAAATAAGATTTTTCATTTAGTATTTAATGATTGGGGGTTAGTATCTGTCATGTAGTAGTATCATCAAACAATGTAAAGAGAAAGAAGAAGAAAACAAAGAAGATTGCCATTTAATTAATAATAGTTCGGGGTTTAATTGTATGGAGAGGGATGGTTGAACGTATGAGAGTACTCAGTGAAGTAACCTTGCTCTCAAAAGAAGCAAAAGTCATGTGTTCTTAATTCATGATGAAATAGGGCAGGTATGAAAAGGTTTGTTTCGGTGTTTCCTTTGAAGTCTAGAGAATATAAGTGCCTAGTAGTAGATAAGAGATGGACCTTTCTCATGTCTATGTAGTTGTACAACACAATCTATAATTATTATTTCCTATCTTTCATGCTTCGTTTCGATGATAATATTATCATGTCCTACACTACCAAATCTCTCACCACAGTAAACGAGAAAACAGCTCTCTTTTATCAGATACCTGTATTCCATTTATTCCAATCTATCTCCCTTCAATAATCTATTTACTTCTGTCCCAGCCGGAAGGTACATTCCGCCCCTCTCTTAATTTATTATTGTGTACAACATTTACTCGTCATCATCATTACTGGACATTAAAACAGTTGCCTTTGTCTCCCTACCTTCACCATCCAATCCGGGTGTGCAGTTCCAATTACCACGAGCATCCTGTTCACATTGGACAATTGCGCATTCTGTATCATCACATTCATTAATGGTAGCACGGCTTGCTTCCTTCAACTGAGGATCATTCTTAAGTTGTGCTTCTACATCTGGATTACCACCCTGTTATTTTTATTGTGTATGTGTATTTATTATTTAATTGATATATTTGTAGCGTGGAATAAAGAGAGAAGATGGAGTGAGTACGTATAATATAGAGATTAGCAAAAAGATACCCATAGTATTGCGTATATATCCTTCCCAAAACCCAACTGACGACTGTTGCAATGAACATCTCGTTTGACTCATCAGTATAATTGGAGTGTGACCAGAAATAAGTATATTGACCCTATACCCTCCTAGTACCTAAATGTTCTTCCTTTCTCATTAAAAAGGTATCTTTCTAGACTTGCAATGTTTCTTCTGCATCAATTGCAAATATCATTCGCCTCACAACTATAACTAGCAACTACCTCCTAGTACCAGTAACTAAATTATGAACTTACCATTAGTTGCATTGATGTACGTCCCACTTGTTGAACTGTGAAAGCAGTAGTTGAGCCAATGGCGGCAGCAAGGATGATGAAGGTTCGTGCAATCATTTTTGTGTTTATTATTTTCTATTATTGAATCTATTGAATGAGAAGAATAGTATTAGAAGGAGTTATATATTTTGTTCGGTTGAGTTGTTGACTGTTGACTGAGAGCGGAGATAGTTGGAATAGATTGAGTGCAAGATGGTGGGGGGAAGATGACGTGTGCAAAATCAAAGATAGGGATACCGAGAAATATTTTCACCAGTTAGTGCAAGGCAGTCTGGGTGAATCCAACTCTATTAGTCTAGATTGAATATGGGTGTTATTATACATCACAAAGCTACTACAAAGCAGAAATGTAGTACTAATAAACATGAGAATTAGAGCTTTAACTATCCATCTCTAACAACATCAATTGCAATTACTTGCGACTCAACTCTACTCTTCTTCCAACCAAACTTCTTCTTATCATCTAATCACGAACTGGTTTCTTGAAGATGGTACGGTAACCATTTGCAGTATTGATTTTGTCTGCTTTTGCAGAAGAAACAGCATCTGTACTTGTCTTAATCGCTTTGGCATCGACTACAGTTTTGGACGTTTTACCCGTAGATGTTTTGGAGGACTTGCTAGCCTGCTTGCTGCTGCCAGACTTTTCACTCTTTGTCTTCGATGATTTTGGAAGAAGTGGTGTCTCGGCATCTCCCTTGTTAGAAGAAGATTTATCAGCCTTGCCAGAGCCTTCCTTCTCTGCCTTGGCATCTACAGTAGTAGATGACTTAGAAGGCTCTTTCTTCTCCGTCTTACTAGATGGGGCTTTCTCGTCAGTACCCTTCGAACTTCCCTTTCCAGAAGAAGCTGTCTTGTGAGTATCTGACGAGTCTGATTCTTTGCCAGCTTTTGTATCATGTGCAGATGACTTTGATGACTCTCCTTTTGCAGTAGTGGAGCTTTCTTTACCTGATTTGGGGCTTGATGCAGTGTCCTCTGCTTTTGAAACTTTACTCTTCTTAAATACTGAATAGAAGAGAGATGGGATGATTCAGAAGAAGATACATATAGTGTTAGATATATACAAAGTAATGAAAACTCATCAGAACTGATATCAAGAGAAGTAGACATACCTTTTGTAGCCTTGCTGTTGTGCTTGTCGGCCTTTGAGTCTGAATGCGTCTTGTCATCTGATGAAGACTCTTTACCAGACTCGCCCTTGGCACTCTCACTCTTCACGGTGCTGCTACCCTTGTGAGCGCTAGAATCATCAGCTCCTTTCTCGGCTTTGGCATCAGCAGCAGCTCCTCCCTTCTCAGAAGAGGACTTGTGTTTGGTATCAGATCCCTTGGAGGATGGTTTGCCACTGCTACTGCTACCCTTTTCACTTGGTTTGGTTGCACCACCGTTCTTGTTATCACTAACTTTCTCCGCCTTGGGATCGACAACATGCTGGGCTGATTTTGCAGACTTGGTACTTTCATTGCCCTTTGATCCACCTGATGACATTAAAGATAAATGGTTTGGGTTAGTATACAAGTTGTTCAGGTTGACAAATTAAACTTAACAGCACACTAGAATACTCACTCTTGCCACTCTTCGAGTCGCTACCACTCTTATCGTCCGCAGCCTTTTGGGCTTTGGCGTCACTGCCATCACTTTTGGAGCCCTTGCTAAACAATGCCTTACTTGACTTTGTCTTGATCGACTTGGCTGAATGTGTTGTTGTTCCAGTATGACCCCCAGGAGTAGGTGGAGTGGGGATAACAACAGGAGGACGTGTCTCACTTGCAACAGGAGCAGGTGTAGGCGAGGCAGTAACAGCATCACAAAACTCAGGAAATGCTGGTGTATACCCATCAAGACTTTGCCAACCAATACTCATTCCAGCGGCTACTGGCTCTTCATTGCAATAGTTACGTTTGTATCCCCAGGCTACACGATTTTGAATGACTTCACCCGCGACATTCTCACCAAACAATACTAGGATAACACCGCCGGGTACCTTATCTAATTGATCATCAATTGGCATGTTAACATCTAATGTACTAGAGATACTTGTATATTCCAAAATGTCACCATTACTACCGTCAAAATCAAAGTATGTTGAATCTTGATTGATAATGTTCAAATCGGCAGTGGTATCTGTTTCGAGGAAGGTTACTGATGTGATTTTAGTGGGTGTAGTATCCGATGAATCAGATTGTAATTGACGAGGAGTAGCTTGAGCATGTTGGATATGAGTTGTAAAATCAATTTTGGATAATACAGTATCCACCCATTCTTCATTGTCAACATTGCCTAATCTACGACCACGAGAAGGTGGTACAGCAGAAAGACCCGCATTCAATCCTAAGTCACTATCATCAATAAGTTCATCAGGACTGCCACCTTGTGTGAAGAAACAGATTGACCCATCGATGCCGTCAGATCCGTCAGTAGAATCATTGCTACAAGTACCGTCAAAGTTGAGACTAAGTATATATGCGTTTGGTGTACAGGAACATGTAATTGGTTCGACATTGGGTTGTGCTGTAATTATTGTTGGTACTGTTACTGCAATTACTGCTGCTGTTGATAGTTGAAATACCTTCATTGTTGCTTCTATATCCTATCCTATAAATAGCATGATACGATATATGATATGACATGAGTAAGTATTAGAAGATGGCATGCATAGAGGAGGAGAACTACATATCACAACATAAACAACTTTGATATCCATACATCGACAAAAGGATTTTGGGAGTTCTCTATGCTCACAATAATATATCCAATCAATCAATCAACTACCTATATCATTGACGAGATATCAATCAAACTGGAGTCAATCAACTTCAACAACTTCTCACACAAGATCATCTCTCACCTTGCAATTTTTGGCCAATCAGCACAACAATGGACGATGATAAGAATACTATCCTATCAATATATCCAAATAATGTTTTAGGCAATGTTGTTCTGAGTTGAATTCACTCGGCGGCTATTGGATCTGTAAAAAAGTATTGGATTCGAGATGGCTTGAGTGTGAGAGAAAATTCGGGGTATCCTCGAAAGCTCTCAGCCTACACCGGGAGTGAGTGAGTTTGTACCGTACCGTACCGATGAACCACAAAGTTCGTTACTGCTAGCTCGTTACATTAAGGTCATTAATTTGTTGTAGAAGTCAAGTCAGTAGAGGCTTTTCACATCAATATTTTTAAGATTTAGAAGTAAACTAATGGATTCAGACACCTACTTGGGGCCTACTCGTCGTAGATGTATTATTTACAATATATATGTCTCTGTAGAGATCCAAACAACATCCCTTGACAAGCAGAACAAAACTGTATTGTACAATATAACGAGTCATCTCCACGACATTTCCATAATTATGATTGTACTAAACCTTGACCTTGTCCAGCCTTTCCTTCCTTTTTACAGTGTTCAATCTCATTACCAAAATCTTCCTCTGTTAACAATACATTCACTACCTCACCGACAACAATTGTACTAGGTGGTTTTACATTATACTCCTCTGCCAAGTCGGCAATATTACGCATAGTTCCGACAACCGTACGTTGATCGGGACAACCAGCTCGTTCGACAATCCCCACAGGTGTATCCCTAGGATAATGTGCCTTCTCAACCAAGTTATCACATAAACTTCTTAATCGGCCTACAGCCATTAAGAATACGACAGTCTGTTCTTTATGATACTGTATCAAGTCTGGTGAGGTATTATTCCGTCCATATCCTGTACACATTACTACCTGGTTGGATACACCACGATGTGTTACCGGTATAGAACCTAGGAGAGGTGCCGAAAATGCAGCCGAAACTCCTGGGATGATTGTTGGTTCAATACCAAAGTTACGAAATTCAAGTACCTCTTCTCCACCTCGACCGAATACGAATGGGTCACCTGTTTTTTTGTTGTTGTTGTATTTCGAATGAGCAATATGAATGTTAGTTTGCCATTTGCTTCTTTGTAATGATTCACAATACATACACAAGATATAAACACAAGATATGAAAGATACAAGATGTGCACACAAAAGATTATAATATGCATACACTTACCAATCTTCAATCTAACAACATGTTTACCCTCCCTCAAACCATCCTTACACCAATCATATATCTCCTCCTGTGCAATATCTGCACATCCTCTATACTTATTAGCAACCTTATATTCACCTTGGATTAAATCTAATATCTCCTGTGAAACTAATCTATCAACAATTAGATAATTATTTGGATTTGTTATGATTTTATGTGCCGCGAGTGTTAGGAGGTCGGGTGAGCCTGGACCGGCACCGACGAGTGTTAGTTTTGCTCCATTTGGTAATGTCTTTGATGGTCTTTTGGTGTTGGTTGTTGTTGGTTGCTTTTGTTCTTTGCTATTGTTGCCATTGATACTTTCTTCTTCTTTAACTCCTCGAGTTGTTGTTGCATGTGGATAATTCTCATCTATATATGCTGATAATAACGATGTTGATATGTGTGTATTCTTAATGGGCTGATTTGATGTAGATATGAAAGCATTGACAGATGATATAAGTAGGACAGAAGTAAAGAAGAAGACGACGATTGATAAGGAGGTCATGATGTGTGTCTTTGATTTGGACATTGTTACTTTGTTGATTATGTACGAGCTTGCAATGGACGACGACTTGATATTTGATTGCAATGCTATTGACTTGATGGAGAATAATAATGAGCAATGCTACAGGTGGTTCAGTAGTTCACCATCTTGTGCTCAAAAGTTCAGAAGAAGATCTTTTTTGTCTTTGTGCAGCTTTGTGAAGAAATTACTGGAGCAAGAAACGGGCGGTGGTATCAAGAATCGGAAGACTAACAAACTCTCAGTATAGAAGTAATTAAACAGATATGTGCTCCGCAAAATGTACAGCAATCTACTCATTCACAGGAATTGCATTCCTACTCTTTGTCTACACATTATTATCAACACAACCATTCTTTATTACAGGTATAAATGATGTTAATGTAGCCAAAACATCTGCATTAGGTGCATTAGGGCTATTTGTTGGTATGTTTATCATATCTTTGGTAGGTATATATCGTAGTAGTCGTCATGTATTAGATAGATCGAGGATCATATAACCGATTAAATGTTAATTTAGATTATCAGATGAGTGAGAGTCTCTCTTAATGATTGACATAATGTCAACGAAAGAAGGAGAAGAGGAAAACGCTAATGCCGCTAGCACTAGTTAGTTATTGCGTTAGTTATTGCGACATGTCATGAAACAATAATAAACACACCTACCCCCGTATTTTTTAAATCCTACAAACGGTCACAACAACTCTACAAACAACACTCATCGAAGTCGTTCAACACTCGAATCTCTTTTTGTTATTGCAATCAATCTATCAATTAAAGCAAAGATGATCTCTGACAAAAGAGTGACCATGATAAAGCCCGTGGTTGGGAAAGTTAAATGCCCATCGTACGCCCTACCTGATAATGATTTTGTATATGGAATAGAATCTAAGCTTGATAAAGAAAATGCAGGAGAAGGTGGGTTCTTTGTTTGTTTGTGTTCTTTTGTTACACTATTAGAGTGTCCCTATCTCACATTTTCAACTCTCTCGTTGTATATTGTAGTTGTTCAAAGTTGGAAGATTGCATCACAAAGTGAACCACCAGTCTCACAAAAGAGTTTCCCAGCCACAAATCGAGAGGCATTGAAGAATGGTTGTTTAACATCTAAATCTCAACGTGAATACGGACAAAAGTTTCCTGTAATGAAACAGAATCCAAAGCAACAAAATAAGAAACCAACAACAAACAATAATATACATGAACAAAAGTCAAGTAAGAAGATTGGTGATGAGGTAATAACTTCGATATATCAAGAGAGTACACAACCACATCAACCTCCACAAGTATTTGGTATACAAAGTAAGAAGAATAAGGCTAGTATTACTGAACTCTTGCGTTGTACTTCTACAGAACTTGGAGATGAGACTGACTATCCCGACTTGAGTAACAAGCAACGCAAGGGTAGACTACCACCAGCAAAGGCTACTAAATCATCACTAATTGTTGCCAAATGTAGAGAACCACCATCGAAGGAAGAAATGGCAAAATTGAAATCAGTTGAAGAGTTTAAGATGAAGAAGTTCTTGAACGTTGCACCGAGAGTAAAATGTTACATGTAATCATGATGATGGTGGTAGATAGTGTGTGGGTGGAAAGAATAGCAGATAAGCTAAGTGTTATAGAGGAGAAACTTAATTCTATAACGACTCTTACCTTAGCGAGGTATTACTAGATAATGATTATATCAATATCTCAGGTTATAATACCTTCATCATCTTAAGCCTCCTCTTGTAGTCTAGACTGCTGCAGCCGCTCTATCTATCTGATCAAAAGATCTTCAAAAGACATGCACAAGACTAGTAAGATCTCTGAAAGGATACCGTATCGCCATCAAAATTTCAAAGTAAGTCACATAAGTAGAACAAAAGTAAAAGCTGCACGGACAACTCCTATCTACTATTGCAATTGCAACTTCATACTCCGCTCCCATCCATTCATAAATTCAGATTACGCCACTTATCGACTCTATATATAATAATCATGAAGCTTGTTCAACAGTCTTCGGTACTAGCCACAATATTTGCTCTCTCGTGCAGAGCTAATGCCTTCTCTTCGACCACCCCATCATCAATATCGTCCTCTTCTTCTTCTACACAACTACACTCAACAATCTCACCACCAGGTACAATAACAACAAACTTAACACCACCATCAAAACTTGATACATCCTCAACATCACAACTATTCGATACACGTGTACAAAAGACATACGGTCGGGAAAGTCCGCGTTTGTATTGTTTCATCATGTACATAATTTGTGTGATCAATATGAAGACTCGGCCATTTGAAACTTCATTTGAACTTAGTTTGCTTTTTTTTATTGCCTTTGCATATCATTTGTACTAATATGTTGCAATCACTTCTCTTTCATCTTCATAAACTGTGAAACGCGCATCTTCAAGTATCCAATCACATTCGTCTCCGGATCAGGATCAACATTAACAGATGAAAATGGCAAGACATACTTGGATTGTGTATCAGGCATTGCAACATGTGCACTAGGACATAACAATCCAAGTTTAACAGATGCCGTTTGTAATCAAATGAAGCAATTACATCATGTTAGTAATTTGTATTACACACCTCAGCAGGGACAATTGGCGGCATGGTTATGTGAAAATTCATGTGCTGATAAGGCATTCTTTTGTAATTCAGGTGCCGAAAGTAATGAAGCGGCGATTAAGTTGGCTAGGAGACATGCTAGTAATCGTGGTATCACGGTGAGAGTTTTTACTTTGTTTATTTGAGTATAATCTAGTGTATATATGATTTTGTGCACATCTTGTGTTCAAAAATCATTCTCTAATCTCTATATTATCTCAGGATCCTGTTATTATCACAGCTGAACAATCATTCCACGGTCGTACACTTGCAACTGTAACCGCCACAGCTCAACCAAAGTATCATAAAGGATTTACCTACGGTGGTGAAATGGTCCGTGGCTTCAAATATACCCCCTACAATGATTTAGATGCATTGAAAAAACTTGTGGATGAAATTAATGTAACACCTGAAGAAGATGCCAAGGCTGGACGTAAGCGTGGATTAGCTGCCATTATGTTAGAACCATTACAGGGTGAGGGTGGAATTGTACCTGGCAAGCGTGAATACTTTGAATTAGCACGAAAGTTAGCCGATGATAATAATGCATTGCTAATCTGTGATGAGGTTCAAGTTGGTATGGGTAGGTCAGGTAGTTTATGGGGACATCAACAATTAGGAGTTGAGCCGGATGTATTCACTTCTGCTAAAGCTCTTGGTGGTGGTGTACCAATTGGTGCCATGATGGCAAAGGGTGGTGAGTAGTTGTCGGAATGCTGAGTGAAGTTTCTGTGTAATTAGATACACACACATTTATTCATCTCAAACTTTCCCTTCTCCTTCTCTCTCAGAGGCCGCCGATACCTTTGGACCTGGTGATCATGCTAGTACCTATGGTGGTAATCCATTAGCATGTGCGGCAGGGTTGGCCGTTGCTGAGTATTTAAGTGAGCATGATATATTAGCCAATGTTCAAGCACGAGGAGCACAACTGGAGGAAGGATTGGCGGAAATTACCAAAAAGTATCCATCCGTACTAGGTGAGGTACGTGGATGGGGATTATTGAAGGGTGTGGTCATTAATGATGATGCTGGATGTACTGCTGCAGAATTGGTTGGCGATGCCATGGAAGAAGGCTTGTTATTAGTGGCTGCTGGGCCTAGCGTTGTTCGATTTGTACCACCATTAGTCATTACTGAATTAGAAGTGGCAGAAGCCCTAAATCGGTTTGAGAAAGCGATTGCCAAGAGGGTTTCACAAATGAAGTGAGCTCGTTCTTAGATAATGAGATAGAGGGAAAAACTAGTTAAGTGATAGAACCTAGAGACATTAGGCATTAGATTGCTAAGCTCACTTGTGCCTAGTTTTATGGTGTATAATAACCAATTTCATAAAATATGATGATTCTTCTTTGATTCTCTCATACCTAGATACTATTCATTTGCTCAAATCATCGTGGTCGCCAACAGAATATCGTCAGTTGTGATTACATTACACAACAAATACCAGGGAAGGGGGAGGTGACATCAGATTTGTTGTCAGCAGGTACAATGGTCACGACATATGGATGATCATAACTACCGTCGCCGTTACTATCCGCCCCACGAATCTTCTTGTCGTATTCACCACTATGAACAAAAGTTGTATTCTCCCTATCAAGCGGATGAATGACCTTTCCCGAACAGAATAGAAAGGAAGGATGTTGTTGGTGCCAGCTGGCAGAAAGTTGTTCATTCATTGCCAATCGCAAATGCTGGAGAGTGTATACATCAAGCTTGGCAAGGTTGATGTAATTCATAACTCTGTTTCCAATATCTTCTCCCTCAGTTACAATCTGGTACACATTTTCTTCTGCACCAATTGGCGGACGAGATGATGGTGTAATTTGATTTGTTTCATTATTCTGATACCCAAATGCCGTACCATCCTTGGAAGGCAATAAAGCAATCTTCTGTGGTGTAATTGATACCTTGATTGTTTTGGTTGTAACATTGTTGCCGACTTTAGAATGATTTGTGTTTGATGTTCCGCCACCACTAACTGATCCGAAGGGGGATGGTGATGATCCACTTACACTAAGTCCAAAGGGGGATGATTTAGTGTTCTCTTGTTGATTAGTTGCATTCTCCGCATTCTCTTTCATCGAGGTAGTATTGTTTCCTCTGCTCAAGCCAATATGCCATGGTTCTGTTGGAGGCACAAAACCATTTTCTGATGGTTGTCCCCGGCATTTGGTTTCGTTCAAGAGTGGATTACTCGCCTTCGTATTCTGTTCAGCATTCTTGGATGTAACCTCGGTCATCTTGTTCACAGCTGCAATCATTGCTGGCATTCTACGTGCCATCTCGGAACGTTTTGCCGTTTCTTCCTCACGCTTCAATCTATCACGCTCAGCCAGGCCCTTACACTTGTTTGTAAATTCATACAGAAGAGCCAAATTCCCACTCTCTTGTTCCTTCTTCTCGGTTACCGACTTCTCACTCTCTGCTAATGCCGTCTTCTCGGCTACTAACTTCTCGATACGCTTCTTTTCCTCGGCCTTACGCTGAAAACGAAGCTCTTCAGCCTTTAACTTCTCACGAGTGCACTTCTCTTCCTCAACCTTACGCGGTAAACATGGCTCCCCAACACGGTCATCCTCAGCCTTACGATCGTCCGTTGTATTATAATCGGGTGTCAACTTTGTAGAATCGGCAGGATCGCCTTGTGGTGTTACCATATTGGCACTTGATTCAACCTTCTCTTCTGCATTGTTGAAGGAAAATTTGATATGATGGCACGGTGGTTTGAATAAAGATGGTTCTACAACATTCTTCCTGCGTGTAAGTTTTGCTGTGATGTATGGCTTTGCTGTCCTTTTCAAGTAGTTTTTCAGCGCAGTAACCTCCTTCTCTGATGTAAAAGTGTAGCCGTACTCTTTGTTACTGAAGAAGGCTTCTGCCTTCTTCCTGATGATACTTGGCTTGCTACCACCCTCAGCTTTAAAGAGCTCTTCCACTGTGAGTTCTGCTGCCTCAGCATCCTTCACAACTTGCTCTAAGAAAGCATTACTGATGTGCGGAGGTGGAGGGAAGGATTGATTCTTCTTGTGTTCTACCACATTCTTCTCGGCTGCCAACGTAGTGGAAGATTGCATGGCATCCAATCCATCGTCATCTTTCCTGCCATATAATCGTTTGCAATTATCTAAACGTTTTTAAATAGAGATGAATACATAAAAATATTAGAAGTACACAAATTAAGTCACATCACATTTTCAATATTGCAGTTAAGCTGAATATCAAACTATCCAATCCACACAAGCAATATACAATCTAATATAAACTTACCACAAAAGAAATCCCCTTCTGGTACTGATTGCAATGGTGGGTTCAAACAGTAGATGTGATATTCATCATTACAGTGTTCACAAAGTAGAAGATTAGAGTGGTCTGAATCTTTTTTACAAACTTTACACCCCTCTTCTCCGGTTGATCCTGGAGTAGAATCTTTATCGGTGGACTTTGAGGTAACAGATCCGAAATCGAGGAGTATTGGATCATCAGATCCGTTATCATCTAGTAGATTATCACCAAAGATATCCCCATCAAAAAGATCAGCCCCGATATCCCCATTTTGACTCCAAACATGAGAACTTTCACCAATTGATAAATCATCTGATGATGGTTGGTTAGATTTGAGCTTCTTATCAATGTGCCCATCTTCCTCTTGCAATTCTATCTGTTTCAATTCCATCTGTTTCCTCTTCTTTGGCAATGATAACTCCTCGTGAAACTCCTTGTCCTCCTTTGCCGTGGATAATCTTGCCTCGGCGGCAATACGGCATTGTCTAATCATAGACAAAGCAGCACGACGATGGGACAACAGCTGTTTTACCATATCTGCCCGATTTGTCAATTGTGGTTGAAGTGGATTGACACGTTGGCTACGACGTTTTTCCACGGATGACGTATCGATATCGGAGAGTGGGGATGTCCTCTTCTTAGAAGCAGCCTTGGCTGCAGCTTGTTTCTTTTCTAGTAGATATCTAGGAGTAGCACCGCGTTGTGGATGACGTTGAGTTGATGGTGGTTTAGCTGTATGAACATCCCCTCGTAAATTGAGACCAATCTCCTGTAATAATCTGATCCGATCTGGAGGCAGTACATTAGAATCTCCCGTCTCCATTAATTCCTTATACGATAACCTCTGTTGAGTTACCCAATTTTGAGCATCAGTAGGTAAGTTATTGCACTGATTGATATCTGTACCATCATTTTTGAAACGTAATAGATTTTGATAATTCTCATGCCATTCATCAGATGGTTGTGTTGAACTGCGAGTAAGTTTCTTGCTACCTCCTCTTCCGCCACACACGGTGCTTTTTCTTCTGCTACCACCTCTTTCTCCTACTACACGCCGCGGCATAGAAACGGATGAATGGTGTGGTTTCAGAGATGCTGTTACCATTTGTAATTTAGAATCTGTTCCTTCTTGTGGTGGTGATGGTGCACCAACTAGATTGTTATTTTGTTGGGATGGTAGAGTATTGCCGATGTTATTCTGTTGGGATGGTAGAGTAACAGCATCATCCAAATTTCGTCTCATCTCTTGTCTATACTTTAACTCTGCCTCATGACCACTGTTTGGTTCATACCTGCCCGTGGTTCTATCACGTGTAAAACGTACACTCAAATCAGGAAACCCGCGGAAGAAATTATTCCTAATGTGCTCGTAGGTGGATACATCATTGAGAGATGTAGTATATGATAATATCTCATTTATATCTTGGGTAGATACAATAGAGCCGTAGGTTGAAAGCAAACGAATCATTTCATAGTTGGATATGAAATTATTTGATGAAGTAGTACTGTTATTATTATTTGATGAAGTAGTACTGTTATTATTGCCAATGGTACAATTCACACGCGGCATAACGGATGAAGAGCTAGTTTTCGTCTGTGCTGTTACCAATCGTAATTTAGGATCAGTGCCAACTTGTGGTGGTTCTTTTGGATCTGATGGCACATCCATATTGAGAAATATAATTTTTTATGTGATTGCACCAACTAGGTAGATTTATATCACAGCAGAATGACTGTGTTGAATTGTTGATACGGTTGTTGTTGTGTAATTTGTTTTTAGTCTTTGTTGACTTTGTTTATAATTTCATTGCAGTATTATTGAGTTGCAGATGAACGATGCAACAATACTAACATGGGCAAATACTAATACCATACCCTTCAATACCAACTCAAACACTCTCAATATCAAGAATAACTAGTTGTTTCTGCCTACTTACTGAACCCTCTGGTATGCGGGCGTACACTGTCGAAACAACCGTTGATTATGCAGCGGCGAGGATA
>Ga0075437_14578_pt1 | contig 19561 bp, 15 predicted proteins | sample MintriMetagenome_FD_74266 | JGI IMG/M metagenome (GOLD analysis project Ga0075437, IMG submission 74266) | Marine eukaryotic communities from Monterey Bay, USA to study complex ecological interactions - Minidiscus trioculatus and... | ecosystem: Environmental > Aquatic > Marine > Unclassified...
TATCTACTGATGTGATCTCCCCATACTTCTCAAAGTGTTCACGTAGATTTGATTCGGTGGTGTTGAAGTGTAAACCCCCTAGAAAGATTGCTGGGGGGTAATTGCCCGGCGGAGGAGGAGCAGCACTGAATGATTCACGCCCCCTATCATCATATACATCGATATCACGGGTTGGATAACCAGCACCTTCGGAAAGACGAGGACGTTTAGCTTCACGATGGTCAAGTGGTGGAGGGCTTCGACGACCACGGTCTGCCGGAGGAGGGCCACTATTAGAGCCCTTACCCTGTTTCCTCTTCACATCAATGGCACGTCCATGGATGACATGAGGCTTGTTCTGTAGTGCTGCCTCCACACTATCATCGCTTAAGAATTCGACAAAGCCGAAGCCTCGGGGTGTACCTGCGGCATTACGCATAATCTCAACTGCTGTAATCTCTCCATACTTGCCAAAGTGCCAACGGAGTGTTTCTTCATCAGTGTTGAAGTGCAACCCTCCAAGGAAGATACTGGAACTACTAAACATTGAAGGATTCTTGTGACCATCACGATTATGATCACCTCCACCTCCAGCTAGCAGTAACGGGGCCATACTTTCGGGACTGTACGGTAAATCATACCTCTCGTAGTTGAAGTCAGGATAAATCGAGCTCGGGAGAGAGTCGCTCCTCTTCTTTTTGGGGATACGAGTGGAATCACAAGCTAGAGAATACGAATCCTCTTGCTTGATTGGAGATTCAACAGGAGGCTGTTGCTCTTCGTCCTCATCATCATGATCTCGTTCCTTTGCCGCCTTCTTGGCAGCCAACAACTCTTTCAACTTGTTCAGTTTCTGCCTCTTAGCTTGCTTACCACGGAGAGGTTTGTGCTTTGCCTTCTCGGCGTCCATCTCCTCAACACTCCTCTTTGCCTCCTCCAACGCTTGAGGTGTGACCTCCAACTCGGGTAGATTCTCAGCTACACAGTAGGCACAATTCCAATTCCCCTCAGGCACTTCGGTCAGCTGTGGCCTAGTACAACCGAGATGAAACACGAGGTTGCATGTAGAGCAGCAGATGAGATCTCCGCCGGTACCACAAACTTCACAGCTGTCATTATGAGTAATCTCCACGGGCTCATAAGCAAGCTCTTCGTTCTCAACCTTTTCCTTTCTCTTCTTCTTTGTCGAAGAGGGAGTACCAGCAGCAGCAGCAGGACTTGATACCTTCTTCGGAGTAGGGACGGCTACATTCATATCCTCTAGGATAGCTCTCATGCTGGCATTCTCCTCACTCAATACCTCATTCTCTCCGAGAATCTTGGAACAATCCCTTGAGACGATGGTGCCGAATCGTCCCGCGACATCACATCCACTACCTTCATAGACTTTCTTCACCTTGTTGAACTGGTTGAAGAGGACGGTTGCTACGGAGGGCGAGTGTAGGAGAGGGATGAGGCGGAATGTTAGGTCACTGATGAACATAGGATATGCACACTAATATATGCACATAGAATGTGCACAAATACTAGCCCCTAATACAAGATACAGAAACAACAAAACTTACCAGCATGAATCTGTAAATCGGGATTGTACTTGTGATAATGAGCAGCCGAGCTTGTGTTGGCATACTGAGGACGTAACGTGAAGAATAACATGTAACGAGGCTCGGCACTTGACGAGGCATTTCCCGGGCCGCGGTGGATTAGTGTGGGTAGTGCCAAATACCCATCCCCCATTTTTGTATCTTCTTTACCACAGTAACTATCACATAGGTCAGGTGCGCCCCTTTCCAATAACTCGGAGAAGGCGGTGACGAGTTTGCCTTCAAAGTCGTAGGGCTTCCACGGCTCCTTGCAGTTACATGACCAGGACTCGTCGGTTAGATGTACTCCCCGTCGGTAGTCTTCATCAGGAAGCATTTCATTGCGGTTGCACTCTGTTGGGTATGAGTAGGGTAATTGGGGAAGGAGGAGGGGGTAAGTGTTGATAACAATAGATGTGACAAATGATAAGGACACCACCCCAAGGATAACAAAGATCCCGGCCTCAACCCCCGAGATATCTAGCCAACATTAAACGATACCCAAAATCCATTCCTTACGGACAGAGGAAACGGCCACGAACAATCCCCTCATACCTAATCCAATCCATATAACAACCCGTGGGTTGCCTTTAATCCCCAGCCGATAAATACGAACGGCACCCTCCTCCTTCCTCAAGGACCTAAGGAGGACATGCCTTAAATCCGCCAACAACACAACATAATTGCAAATGAATCTATAAACTGCCTCCTTAATAATAACAATACGGCCTTAAACACTCAACATAACCATCCCCCAAAATAAAAACTAACAAAAACAAAAACCAATAACTCAAGAATAAAACAATATAAAATATACTCACTATCACAGGTAACAGTAATACCCGTAGGATAATCTTTCTCCTTATCATACGTAGCAACACGTGTTGGTTCCTGTCCATTACCTAAATGTAATAAACATATAATACATGAACTACAATGATCATCAGCGTGGGGTAATTGTGGAGCACTGCCGGGTAATGCTACTAATATTTTTGGTGTTTCTACAATGTATCCTTTGTAGTTACTTGGTTTCTTCTCTTCTGCGGCGCCACCCTTGCCCTCCGAAGAGGTAGATGAAGTGACATCACCCTCAGAAGTGACAGGAGGAGGAGGCTGACCATAAACAAATTTCATAGTCTCATCAACAATTTCATTCTTAACTAAATTAACTTTCATTTCATGAAATAACTCTTTACTCAAATCAATTTGTAGTGCGTTACTAATAACTTCAATATCTGAATCATTATTCATTTTAGAGATAGCATGGTTTTTAATGTTTGTTAATAGTTGGGAGGGTAATATGTTGGACAGTTCGACAAAGCCATGTGTATCAATTTGTGATGGGATGCGGTTTCGTATACACTTTGTTAGTTTTTCATGTGGTATTTCAATGTTGATACGATTACTGCGTGATGAAGCTTTTGATAATGAATTACTGGTAGGTGTGGAGGATTGTTTCTTCTTTTTATTAGGTGTAGAGGAAGACTTTGATGTATTAGATTGCATTGCAGCAACTTTGACATTGGGGGTGGTATCCTTTTGCGTTTGAGACTCTTCGGCCTCTTTAAGACTGAGCGCGAGAGCTGCACGGAGGGACATTGGTAATAGAGAGATTATTTAGGGGGTTAATAGGGTACGGCGGTGATATATTTGATATGTATTAGGGTGCCGATTCTAATAGCCATTCATTTAGATAGAGTTGGGTTTTATTTGCAAGGAGTACGATTATTGTACACGGGAGCTTCATATTCGTACTGGTACGTTTTTGAAATGAACAAAATGACAAAGTTGCTCAAAGTAAAGTTGCTATGGTATTATGCTCTCTCTTAGGTCAGTACCCCTGGCAATAGTACTTCAAAGCTTTAATATACTTCAATTATCGGAATAATAGTATCCATTGTTGCTGTAGTTGAAGAAAGTGTATGGTACCTATTACAAAGCCCGAAAATTAGAACAATTTTATCATTGGTAGAGATTGGTAGGTGCATCCTCACCTCATTTATCTTTTACTACCTTTATATTATCTCGTAATACATTACAATTTGCAATAGTAGCAGAAGAATTCCATCTATAGATATATACTTATAGTTTTATTCTATTCAATGACTAGTTTCTGAAAGTGAAGAAGAGTTGAGCATATCATATGTCATAAGGAAAGCCAAACATACTTTTTCTGCTAATCGACACGCATATGAATATAATATAGTAGCATCATTAAACTATGGTATCATCGTCTAAGAAGAAGAGGGGAAAACAGCGTAAGGCTGCAAAGCAAAAAACATCGGCTGGTATTACTTGCTATACACACCCATCTAACGAATTATCTATCATATCTACTCAAAGTGATAGAACATACATCCTTCCACATCAACACAAGTTAGCTGCCTTGTTCGTGCAGAGAGGTGATGCGGCTACGACTGTTGTAATGGAAGAATTAACCGATGAGGATGTAATGTATGATGGTATTACTCGGCCAAACATTTCGTTAGTTCAAAGTGGTATACTATCATCTGTGCTGAATTTTCTCAAGAGATGTGAACAGGAGACGTTTGATGGAGTTATGGCTGGTGCCAGGGGAGATGTGTTTGCTCCCAATGGTAAAATTATAGCAAATATAGGAGGAAATATGGATACTCCATCTATATGGATTAGAGTTCTCTTGAAGGCAGTTGAATTAGAACCAGTTTGTATGTTACAAATTGCAGAGAGTATCGGTCCTTTGATTAGGTGCTTCAATAATGATACCGAGCGTCTCTTCTTCAATAATAACAAGCATTGGTTGGAAGGTATTGTTAGATTTGTGGAGCTCATTGGTATGATTGTGAATCCAGCAACTCCGCAATGGGATTCAAAGATAGTTGACACTCTTCTTCAACATGAGGGATTTCTTCCTTCGATTATTCAGTGCGGCTTCTGGGATGATTATAGGCCTGATATTGTCAATGAATTAGGAAATGAAGATTGTGCATATGTTGCGTCTTTGTGTAGATGTATTACCAAAGATTTACTGAGGAATGCAACAAATCAGAGAAGTGATGATGGGAGTTTGACAATAGATAGAAAACAAGTGGCTGTCATTGGATCAACACCTATTGTATCAAAAGATTATGATTTAGGTTGCATGCTGTCTTATACGGCTGGGTTGATTTGCCAGACAAAGAACAAAGAAAGTGAAGATTCTTTACTTGCTGTTCTCGTTCTGATGAAAGAAGCTGACTGTGTTGATAAGGACGTTATTACAGAAATGATAGACTTCGGGATGAAGACAAAAGATTTTAGTACTGCTGAGCTCACTATGATGCTATCAAACGTCATGATTCTTCAAGATGCCAATAAGAAGATACATCATCCAAGTGATACCCGTGTAGCCTTTGCCATTCGTACTGGCTTGATTGAGCTCTGTTTTAGGTTTGTTGAGATGTTTGGGTGTCATGAATCATTTGATGATGATGAGTCATCGAAATGCAACGCATCCCTTTACACGACTATCCGGGCTGTGTTCAATTTAGTGCACAAGGTATCATTACACACGAAATCGGCAAAGGCAATTAGACACAAGAGAGGTAGTATTGAGGAAGGATTAGTCCGCTTGGAAGAAGATGAAAGAATAAAGAACGATCCCAACTGCAGGGTACTTTTAGATAGAGTACAAGGCATTCTCAATCTCAATGGTTCATACTGCTGCCGATGTAACAAATCACTGATCAAGACAGAAGTAAAGGAATGTAACGGTTGCCATCGTATGACGTACTGCTCAAGAGCCTGTCAGAAGGAGGATTGGTTGAATGGACATAATGTTACATGCAAAAAGTTATCAAGCCAGATTCAGGACACTAGTATTGAACCAGCTGTTATGAAATTATTGGAAATAAAAAAGAATCAAGGAATCGTCGGTTGGTATCAAGGCAGAGTATGGCCAATAGAAGCCCCAAAAAACACAAAAACGGCTCAAGTAATGGAGGGTGTCGAGAGGAACATGACAATGATCCAATTGAAACTGTTTTATGACAATGCAGAGACAATCCTGAACCAAGCTGATGTTTTGGATCTCCCATTGTATGATTGTGTTGTATTATTTGATCTCCGCTGTTGCCCTGTAGAGGTGGAGGTAAAGAAGTATACTGATCATTATTCAACGGTGGAATCAAAGAAAGGCTTCGAAGAGAGTCGTTCTAAGGAGAATATCACGTGCATGTATGATTCGTTTTTCTACAGTAATGAGGAACTGGATGAAGACGGTGCACCAAGTATTAGAGTGCAGAGACTATATCCTCATGAGTGGCTATCCATTTCCCGAGGAGATCAAGTGAGGGGTTAATGATGACGATGAGTAAGTAACATTGAACTGAGAAAGGAGAAGTAAGCTAGTACAGTGTTTTCCTCTGTCAGTAGAGCAAGTTGTTTGCATAGTGTTTACACCGTTTAGCTATACTTACTTCTAGTCTATTGTGTTTTGTTATATGAGACTTACAAATGTGCATACTTCTATACCTTCTATTTACTTTGTTTCTTTAGCCACTTGTGAGGAAAGAACCGCTGTATAGCTAATTCTTCTTCCACTCCCCGAATGTACATATTTGAAGTGTAACCGCATGTTATATTGTCTTTTGATCTACTCTCTTCGTACTCTTCAATATCATCTTGTGAACTGAATGCTGTCGTGTATTTCTCGACTTTCACTGTAAGAGGACAAGTGCGTAGGTCGAACTTTACTATACAATCACACAGGGGTGTATCCAAACCCTTGGCTTGTGTCAAGATAGTCTCTGAATTGTCGAGAAACAGTTTCAGCTGAATCATATTCATATTGATCTCTATTTTCTTCAGTTTAGCAGCGGCTCGTTCATCTGATGGTACCTCTTCTGGCCAATATATGCCTTGAAAACAGCCGATTAATTCACTAGTAAATGACTTGCAACAGGTATCATTGTGACCGTTCAGCCAATCATCCTTCTGACAAGCTGTTGAACAATACGACATGCGACCACAGCCGTTACATAGCTTAACCTCTGTTTTGGTAAGTGACTTGTTGCATCGGCAGCAGTATGATCCATTGAGATTGACAATTGACTTGATCTGCAGTAGACTCTCTTCTTTGTCATTATTTGTGACTTCTTCCAAACGGAGCAATGCCTCGATATTTCCCATCTTACTTCTAATTGCCTTTGCCGTTTTGTTGTGTAATGAGACATTATTGATACCATGGAAAATACATATTATGACATCATGCATGGGTAATTCGTTATCATATCTAAACGACTCGTGTTCCCCAAATCGTTCAATGAATCCCATACACATCTCAATCAGACCAGCACGGATGGCAAAGGCAACATGGGTGTCACTAAGGACTTGACTATTTCCAGCGGCACTTCTAACGATATCAGCCCCTTGATACATCACCTCCAATAATAGCATACCCGCTTTTAACGCATCGTCATAGTTAAATACACAATTTGCTCCCCAGTCAATAACTTCTGTGATGACTCCTTTGTCCACACAGTCTGCATCTCTAATTAGACGTTGAATCATGCCTAAGACGTTGTGTCTCTGATTTTCAGTTATCTGAACTCGATGAACTAATTCAGCCGTATACGATGTCATACAGTTAGGATCATACTCTTTGTTTACAATGGGCGTGGCGCCAATCTCAAATAAACGGGTCCTGCCTTCTCCTTTCATACCAATATTTAATACTAACAATTCAATGACCCTTTTACTCAAAAATATGATAAGAGGTGTACCAGTCCTTAGCTCTTTCACAATATCAGGACGATACTCCGACCAGAATCCCCGTTGGACAGTAGATGACAGTAATCCATCGTACTGAAGCATTGCGTCTACTATTTGCATATTCTCTATCATTCGTATATCGTTCTGCCCACTCGATTTACTCTCCATAACATTAACAACCAGATTGACAAAAGGCACAATACCCTCCCTCCAATGCTTGTTGCTTTTGAAGAAGATACGCTTCGTGTCATTAACCATACAACTAATCAATGGCCCAATATTCTCAGCAATTTGTAACTTGCAACTAGGCTCGACAAAGGTAGCAGTTACAAGAATATTTAACCACAACGAAGGAGTCTTCAGATCCCCACCGACACTAGCCATTACTACGTCAAACGTCTCATCTTCACACCTATTCAGAAACTCTAATACTGCTGATAATACCCCACTTTGTTCATACGAAAATCCTGGTGTAGTAGCTAATAATTTCTTCGTGGCATAATTATTACCCCTTCTAATTTTTGCAACAATCTTATTGCTACTACTGACGCCACCACCGCTGCTACTACTATTGATACCTCCACTAACACCACTACTAGATCCTTCAGTAGTGACAGATATTGCCTTCTTTGCCGCAGCCTTACGTTGCTGTCCTTTCTTCTTGGATGATCCCATAATCTCGTAACGTCAACTTTTTAGTAAAAAGTTATATCAGTCCCAAGAAGAGATGGTTGCCGTGTATCGTATATACTCGGGGGTCCACTAATACCTTATGGGTATAAATATACTTGTAATGGTAGATGATTACGTATATATCGTTGTAGTGAATAATATTAGAGAGTGCCAAAATATGATGGTTTATGTGAAAGTGGTGCACCACAACCACAAAATGTTTATACAGTTTGCCGTCCGGTAATATGTTGTGTTATTTGGTATTGTATTGCAATTTAATATGGTAAATCTAAAATCCCGTTGTATTATCCATGCGGTATGTATCTAGCAGTAACCAATGAGGTTGGTATAGAAATTCTGATAGTAGTTTGTTGTTGCAAAAATGGCAAGAAAATTTAGCAATGTTCAAGCCGCCTATCGACGCCACCACCGTACAACACGCCTATAGAATTCTATCTAAACTATCTTTTCTACCTTCTCATTGTTCCTATATACGTGAGGTTTGGGAAGGTTAGATGTAATCAACAGCAATAAGACAACACATCAAGCTTTTGTTTTGTCGTTGTTTTAGCGGGCAGGTGGGCACGCCCGCCTGTGGCACAGGTGTGGTCTGTGGTAAGATGCACAATGCTAGGTGTTGATGGCATTGAATAGCTCTCTCTAAACAGCGTATATAGGAATAAGAAGAAGATAGAGATAGTTTAGATAATAGTCTATAGGTGTGTTTGCACGGCGGCGTCGATAGGTGGCTTAGAAAAAGTTAATGTTACATTCTAATTGCAATTTTTTGCACTGATACCTACGCGCTTCGGCAGCACTAGATACGGATATGACAATACAGTAAAACGGAATTATATGCTAATAGTTCTGCCATATCATAGGTATACATATAAATATATGCTTACGGTGGGCGTGTGGCAAACTGTATTAAACCAAATACTCTTTTGTGGTGCACCATTTCAAAGAAACATTAGCAACAGCCCCTCTATAATACGCATTGGTATCAGTTAATATACATATAACCAGTAACTGTCAAACAATAGACAATCATTTAAAAACATCATCATATTATCATACACGGCAGCCATCTTTCTTGGTAGTTTATACAATAAGCTCAAGTTTAGAAAATATAAAGCTCAAATATGGTCGTATCATCTAAGAAGAAGAAGGGAAAGCAGCGTAAGGCTGCAGTATTAGCGGCAGTAGCTAATAACAGTGGCAGTGGTGGTGGAAATAGTAGTAGTAATAAAATTGTTGCAAAAGTTAGATCGGGTGATAATAAAGTTACAAAGAAGTTATTAACTGCAGAAGGTTTGGCCAGTTTGTCATTTTCGGGGTATGAACAAAGTGGTGTATTGTCAGTTGTGTTAGATTTCTTGAACAGATGTGAACATGATACATTTGATCAAGTATTGTCTAGTATAGGTGGGGATTTGAAGAAACCTTCTACTTGGATTGGTATTCTTTTACAAGCAAGCTCTATTGAACCCAGTTGCTGTAGTTTACAAATCGCGGAGAATATTGGCCCATTAGTCAGGTGCATGTGCAATGATACGGAGCGTCTCTTCTTCAAGAGTAACAAGCACTGGAGAGAGGGGATTGCTGGTTTTGCCGTGTTGGTATTGGATATGATCAATGTATCAATCAACAGCGAAAGGGCGGATGGGAACATAATTGTTGATACACTTCTCAGCCATGAGGGATTACTTACGTCAATTGTCCAGTGGGGTTTCTGGAGGGATCATCGGCCTGACATTCAAAAAGAATTGAGGAAGAAAGATTGGGATGGTATCTTCGATATGTCAACAGAACGTACCATCTTACTGTTGAATGATGCATGGCAAAGAAGTGAAGATAGAGGCATCGAAAGACTGGCAATCATTGGTTCGGCGCCAATCATTAACAAAGCCTACGGCGCCACCAGTATGATTTCATTTACATCTGCATTAATACAACATGTAATGACTGAAGAGTGGAAAAGAAGTGAGTTAATGACTTGCTTTAACACTCTCCTAATTCTGATTGATGAAGCAGACTGTGTGGACAAAGAAGTTATTACAAAATTGATTAATGTCGGGACTATAACCAGTGATTATGAAAGTGCCAGATGCGTGGCACAGGCATCGCTTGGTACGTTGATTCCGCAGTCTCGTACGAATCCAAGTGATACACGTGTTGCCTTTGCAATTCGTAGTGGGTTGATTGAGATGTGTTTGGGCTTCATTGAACGATTCGATAGTGGTGGTGTGTTTGATGGCTTTAATCTCCTCAAACTTATTGAACAAATGATCATGCTCATTTGTGAGATTTCATTACACCAGAAGACCGCCAAGGCAATTAGAAGTAAAAGGCAACAAGTTGAGGACAAACTGGTACGCTTGGAACATAATACAGACATTACAAAACCCCAAAGCAAGAAGTTATTGAGTATGCTAAGATCTTTCCTCAATCTCAATGGATCATACTGCTGCCGATGCAATAAGCAACTCAGCAAAACTGAAGTCAAGCAATGTAATGGCTGCCACCGAATGACGTATTGTTCAAGAGCATGTCAGAGAGAAGATTGGTTAAATGGTCATAATGTTACTTGCTGTAAGTCCTATATATATGAGAAACTGGGCCAGTTTCAAGGGCGGATTCATCCTATTGTAACACCTAAAGGTTTGAGAGCTGCTTCACAGTTGGAGGAGCTCGAGAAGAATATCACAATGATCCAGCTCAAGCTGTTTCTTGACAACTCGGATACAATCTTGAGCCAAGCTAGCTCTTTGAACATTCCACTGAATGATTGTGTTGTAATGTTTGACATACGTGAATGTCCTCCTTTGAATGAGACGAAATGTTACACTGAATTATTCGATACACCGGATCAAGCAAAGAAGTTTGAAGAGACGAGATCGAAAGGTAACATCACATGTACATTCTGTTCATATTTTTACAGTGGGGATGTGAAAGACGTACTAATTATGAAGCGATTCTTCCCCCACAAGTGGCTAATGAAACAGAGCAAATGAATGCTATAATACTTCATAACCTATATAAACTTGTATTTTACTCATTATCTGTTCATGTACTATCTATCTCATATCCTAACCGCTTACTACTCTAAGCAAAAAGTACATATCTTATGCACAAATTGTTTAACAACTTTGACCTTGGCCGCGTCGATACACTTCCTGCAAATACGATCTGTACAGCACGCCTCTATATGATAATATATACTATCTCTGCTAGGATATATGTTGGTATAGGGGTAGAGGAGGTTAGAGAGATAGCGTCTACAACCGACCACTTTACTTGATCGAAGTCGCTTATTTTGCCACTTTGGCAAAATAAGCCACTTGTAATTGTAGGCAATAAGCGACTTGTATTTTGAAGTCTACGCGCCTCGCTCTCACAGTCATACCCGCCTGTACTGAATCTATACACCACAGTACTCATAGTCATACACTGGTTTATAAAGATGATATTCAATTGGTGGTGGTCCTTGACGATATATCAATTTGTGGTCCCTTTCAGGTAGCTAGTAGTAGTAGATGAGTATGAGTATAAAGAATGTCATTAGTGTGGACTTTCTTTGCTATATGTGTGAATATTTAGGACACATCAAGGGATCGGACTCCTTAAAATTTGTTATGTCAACATATTAGTCCCACCAACGTAGAACTCTTCTTCTATTGTCGTCTTAAAGTTTTGGGATGATATCTTCTCTTATAAACTTCCATTCTCTTGGACGTTAACTACAATGACAGCGACGACAGTGCCTGTCATATCACCTTGATCGACGATATACTCCTTTTATTAAGTTGTAAGGCATTGCCCCAAACACAAATTGACCGTTGGTAACCGATAATTTAAACTATATTATACTTATAATGTATGTTTATCTCAGTTTCTCTTATATTCCGTACTGTTTATGTCATTTGAACTGATAGACCGTTGGTTCTGATAGTCTAAACCCATCTAATTAAGCCAATAGTCTCACTTTATTGATTTCATCATCATCAAAGTACCCTCTTCAATTGCTATCATATACTATTATCCCCAAGCTTACAAGCTTTCCCCAAATCATATCATGAACATCAGAACTTCCCTTGTTGTCCTCGCCGGATTATCTTCGACTGGAGCAGCTCCATTATCGACTCGTCAGTGCAAAGATATCTGTCAAGAACTTCGTGAACCCATGCTGCTGGATCACAAATCGACATGTATGCCAGACCGCCTTGATCTCAAACACTACCGTATTTGTATGGAAGGAAGAAGTTCAGCTTTCCGTAAATTATGTTTGCCCATGTGCACTGGTGAAGACACTGCATTGACGTCTTATGAGGCTTGCTTCAATAAACGCCGTTATCCCAAGGATATCGATTCGTGCCGCAGAGGATATGACAGCATCCTTAATTCACTCGATGATGCCTTCCAAGTGGATGAGATTCCAGTTCACGTTGAGTCTGTTGATACAGATATCTCAGTCGAAGTTGAACACGATACCTTGCTTATTGAACCTGTTGTTGAGCAAGACACCTTGGATAATGATGCAACTGTTGCCGATGACGAGAATGAAGAACCAATCCATCACGAGCAGACTAATGTGGATGAGTCGGTTCATACAGCCGACACTTCATTCGAAATTGAACAAGAGACCTTGAACATTGAAACTATTGCTGAGACCTTTGATAATGTAACTGTTTTCGTCAAGAGTGGAGGATCAATCTATCACGAACCTAATCATACGAAGGACCTTTCCTCTTCAATGTTGGAGGAGGTTGCAGCTCAAGAGACTGTCGTTAGAGCCTCTTCAAAGTTTGGTACCAATTCTACTCTCGACTTAACTCTCGACCTTGTCGAGTATCCGGTGGTTACCAGTGGTTCTTTAGTGCCTCATCTCAAGATTGATCAAATCTTTGCTACCCATACAATCCCTTGCCTTAATGAAGAGATGCACGTGTCGTCCATTGGTGACAATTGTACCATTGGCTTGTTGGGCTATAACCACAAGACTGTGGACGTATCTCCCATCGAGACTGCCTTCATAATCATCATCTCATTTGCAATGTTGGTTGGCTGTTGGTTGATCTTCCAAACTGCTACCTCTGCCAAAACGAGAGCTTGGATTTGCCTTGGACGTGCCTCTACTTCCTTTCATACTACTACTCGATCCATTGTTAATGGAGGTATCGTCTTGATGAAGAAGCTCATCTCACTCTTCAGGCATGAAATGTACACTACTATCGGTCTAATTCGACTTCTACTTTGGCCAATCGAATCTTCATTAAATGCAATCATAACCCTGATTCGTTGGCTTTGGTATATGTACGGCCCAAACTCACATGGACGAAGCCTGTTTGACATCATGTTCAAATCAAATCCCAAACAAGGATCGCCGAAGTGTTGTAAGGTGGCGTCAACTTTCTGTACCATTGTTCAATGCCTAATTGAAACAGGCCAAGCTTCCCTTCTCAAGCTGATGCGTTTCCCATTCACCTTGGCACGTCTTGGTCTAGCCTTGGTTGTCAAAACATATGACAATATTCACTCGGTTGTTACTTCCATATCTGGATATCTACATATCATCCAAACTTCTATCTTCGGTATGGCTCGGCTGGCTCAAGTCTTGGTAATCACATCATGCACCCTCATCAACTCGGTTGTTCACGGCCTCACCACTACTGTACAAGCATCACTTCTCGAGCTGGTGAGGCTGCTATTAGAGGAGCTTTGTTCGGTTGGGCATACCGCTGCCAAATTATATGCCCTTGTCCTATCGGTTGCTACACATATCTCAAAGGCCATTGGAGTATATCTTCACTCCATCCGAGTTACTATCTTCGGCTTGGATCATCTGGCTCTGAAACCTATCATATCATATGCTCATGCCCTCTCGGTTGTTGCACCCGTCGTCTACGAGACGGTTGGAGTATGCCTTCACTACTTCCAAGGCTTGATATTCATCTTGACTCTTCTTCTGAGAGATGCTACTACCAAATCTTATTTACATGTCCTCTCGGTTCAACAATACCTCCTCAAGACTATTGGTCAAGCATGTGCATTTATTTGCAATACAACACGATCCCTTTCCCGATTGGTGACTAATCTTCTCACAATCGGAGTATTCAGCACTTCAAGCCTAATCAAACTTGCCATTGATTCATTTCACTTTGTATCGGCGGCACTACTTACTGTGCCTCGTTGGTATTGGAAGGAGTTTGGCCCATATTCCCGAGGGCGAAGCGTGTTTGATATCCTCTTCAAATCAAATCCAAAACGGAGATTCAAGAGTAGTGGCCAAGTTGCATCATCGAGATTGAACAATATTAAGGCATCATCATCTATACCTGATCAGTGTCGACCCTGGTATAAGCACAAGCAGTTCGATCCAGGCATCTTATTAACTGTTCATCGTATCGCTGACTGGACCATGCCATTCATCATTAAGCGTACCACTCTTCTCTCGACATCATGTCATATCTTGGCTATTCGACGGTCCCTTGTTGGAAGGTCAATGAACAAGCTCCACATCATTATCATCTTGGCAATTAAATGTCTCATCTTCGTCGGCATGTCATCTGCTCTCACGTTGGACAATGGAGTTTCAGCGGCACATTATCCTTTTCAATAGGCTTTGGAGCACGTATAATAACTCCTGCCGCAACCCTTTGCATTGCTTGTTATTGATTTGCTCGTTCCCTGTCCAGACTGCTGATCACAGTTTGGACAAGGTTGCCTCCTCACTCCTCATATTCTTCTTCGTAACCTCTCTCTCCATACCCTCCATAATAGGTCATCAAATAATAATAATCAACATCATCATTAATTGGTAGTTAATAATCAATATAATCATTAATTGGTAGTTAATAATCAACATAATCATCAATTGGTAGTCATAGTAGTATACTTGTTGGACTTTATTCTTTTGTTTTCGTTGTTGGATTATGTTGTGGCTTTTGTGTTGATCTCTCTTTTGTTGGCTTCTGTGTTGTTGGCTTCTTTTTTGTTGGCTTCTGTGTTGTTGGCTTCTGTTTTCATACCCCCCATCCATACCCCCAAAACTCATTCAACTAATCCAAATCCACATTCCTGGGACGAATTCAAACCTCATCCGGATGTAGGACACATCTTGAAGGTCATCTCGTTGGGTTAAGAAAGTCTAGAGCACAGTCCTCCTGAGCGTCGGCCTAGGAAACCACGCCAAGCCTTCGGGTGTAAGACTATCCTTTATCGTCATCGTCAAGCTGATAATGCTATTCCCCCCAGCAGTCTCCTTATAGGCTTCTGCATGGTATCAGCGGATAATTGATTTGTTGTAATTGACATATCAAAAACTGAATAATAGCAAACTCTTTTGTTGTCTCATCTTTTGTTGTCTGAGGATATTGTTTTGTAGGGATAAGTTGGAGCATGTGTGATATTTTGTTGCCGGAGTTGTTGTTTTGTTTTGTTGCTATGTCATCTTTATTGTCTGGGGCTTTGTGTATCTTCTCCTATTGATATGAATATGTGCTGATGTTGACTCTTTTTGTTATTGTTGGGGAGTTGTTCATTGGATTTGATACAAAGACACACGAGACCAATCATCTCTGCCAAGAGACAAACCCCTTCATAGGCTAGCCTGTCTCTCTCTCTCTCTAACAGCTGTCAATCGTTCCTGGCATCATCAACACTCCCTTCGATCATATACATACTCAGTCTACTACCGCCACATACTGCTGTAACCAATCTGGTAAAATGTGAATGTATTTGAGTAATATCAAACTTCAATCTGATCCATACCTTCGTGATGATTATAACTTGAACACGTTACTGATGCCACACTCAGCATTAATCTTATGCTGGTGGATTTGCCCTCTTCTTATTCTAATAATAACGATGATCATCGTATGCAGCAGCAGCTTCGTCCCTCTGTTTACTCTTAATCTCACCAATGTAAGTTTGATAGGATTGTAATGCTTTTGTGTAATCATCTTTTGTTGCCCATCCTCTCGAGAACATATCTTTGATAGTGTCCAAAGAGTTATCATATCCACCCCCTATTGCAATCATCAAATGCTTATATGCTCGTTTATGATTGCCTGCCCTTCCCTCATTTAAACCGAGGTTGTGCCTTGCACATACATCTCCTCTCATAGCTGCTAGCTCATAATAATGGTTGGCCTTCTTCGGATCAAATTCTACTCCTTCTCCATTATCATATGCATAACCAATACTAGAACAAGCTCTAGCAAAACCAAGTTCTGCCGCACGATGCCAAAGTTTTATTGCTTTTGTATGATCTTGTTGTAATCCATTCGTCTCATCTCTATAACAATTTCCTAGATTGTGCATTGCGTATGCGTCGCCTGCCTCAATTCTTTTCTTTAATCTATCAATTATCTCCTCATCTGTAGTAAGCGATGGAGTTCTACAAAATGGACATTTTTTGTCAACTTTATTGCCTTGGTTATCATATACAGGCGCATAAATACATCCACTACATATTGCCTTTCCACAACATGTCAGATATCTCTTCCCCGATGCAAGATATGGTAATCTAAGGAAACAGATCGGACAATCTTCTAATGGCGGAGGCTGTTTAAAAAGTTCCCCATCATGCAGTTCGGCAGCATGTTCAGCTGCAAGTCTGAGATGTTCCTCACATTGATTCTTATGTTTGTGTCGATGTTTCTTCTTACACGCCGCGTTGCAATACTTTACTCGCTTACACTTGTTGCAAACGTTATTAATATCACTACCTTCTTTACCGCAATTAGCACATACTGATACAACTGCATCTTTATTATCTGCAGTACTCATATTATTGTTTAACATATCATTCATCTCACATACATCATCACAATTTGATTTTGATGCACCGTCTTTGCAAATTTTATTGGACGTACTCATATTTTACATACAACACTAAGGTATACTCGTCAGTTGAGTCGATGCTATATACCGTTATTCCATACTACAAGAAGGGCTGAATATAGGGCCACTGCTACCGTCAAAGAGGAGTAAATTAGGTATCAATATAAAGTGCGCAAGATGTGTACTCTTATGTAAAATCGTTGAAACTCAGTCAATATCAGTGATAGAGCCTTAAAAGGACCACTATTCGAAAGAGCGTTAAAAAAACTTGTATATCCCCTTATACTTTGTATACCAAGTAGCTTATTGAAATATGGCTATCGATATAAAAAGTCGTCTGTGCACTACGATATACAGGGTCAATTGATGATTAAAAAAGTGATGGTTCATGCCTGTTTTCACTGATTTGCTTACAAGTGGAATGTCATTATAAAAAATAAGTCGCCTATGTAATGGTGAATGAGATTTGGTAGGAGGCGTCACTCTGCATAACTCACAGTTTATACACTCCAATATCATATCATTAGTATCATTGATAATTAGACGATATATATAATACCCTACGTACGCTCATTATTATATAAATACATTGCAACAACTCAAAAAAGTAAGAAGAAACTGATAAAGAATTTTTGTGCACAACTTATGTTCTACACTGTCTCTCTCTAACAGTTGTCAATTGTTTCTGGCATCATCACTACTCCCTTCGATCATTTAAACATACTCAGTCTACCGCTGCACATTGTGCTAATGCTAATCAATCTGGTAATAATGTGAATGTATTTGAATATCAAACTTTAATCTGATTCATGTCTAATCCCAACTGACCTTCGTGAGGAGACGCCACTGATGCCACACAAACATTCGGATAATCTTCTGCTGGTATACTTTGTCCCTTCCAATTCTAATAATAACGATAATCCTCTCGTACAGCAGCAGCTTCGTCCCTCTGTTTACTCTTAATCTCTTCCAAGTATGATTGATAGGATTGTAATGATGTTGTGTAATCGTCTTTTGTTGCATGCCCATTTGAGTAGAGTAGTTGTATATTTGCTTCAAAGATTCGGTAAATCCATCTTTCACTGCAAGCATGTAGTGTTTCAATGCTCTTTCCAAATTGCCTGACTTTTCTTCCATCTCACCCAGATTAAACCTTGCTTCTACACACCCCATCATAGCTGATAGTTCATAGTAATGGTTGGCCTTCTTGTTGTCTATTTCTACACCTCTGCCAACATCATATGCATAACCAATGTTGTTATATGCCTTGGCATATCCAAGTTCTGCTGCTCGATAACAAAGTTCTAATGCCTTCTTATAATCTTGTTTCAGTCCATTTTTCCCATCCCGATAATAACCTCCGTGATTGAAGATTGCAATAGCATCACCGGCATCTATTCGTTTCTTTATCCGACTATTCATCTCCTCTTTAGTAGGCGTTGGAACTCTACAAAAAGGGCACTTTTTATTATCAACTTCATTCCCTTGATTATCATACACAGGTGCGTAAATACATCCACTGCATATCAATTTCCCGCAGCATGATTGATATCTCCATCCCGTATCAAGTGATGGTAATCGTAAGAAGCAGATTGGACAATCATCATTCTCAGACGGCGGTGATTGTTTAAACAACTTTTCATCGTGTAACTTGGAAGCCTGTTCAGCTGCTAGTCTGACATATTCCTTACAATCTTTCTTATGTTTGTATCGATGTTTCTTTTTACATGCAGCATTACAATATTTCACTTGTTTACACTTGTTGCATATATTGTTGATATCAAGCGGGTTTAGCTGCACGATGCCATAATTCTAATGCCTTGGTATGATCTTGTGGCAAACCATTTAACCTTTCAGCATAGTAAACTCCTAGATTGTAGATTGCCATAGGATCATCTTTCTCCATTCTTTTCTTCTCTCTTTCGTTTGCTTCATCAATTGATTTGGATGTTGGAGTTCTACAAAAAGCACACTTATTATCAACTTTATTGCCTTTGTCATCATAGACAGGTGCATAACTACATCCACTGCATATAATTTTCCCACAGCACGTCTTGTATCTTCTGCCCTCATCTAATGTTGGCAAGCGTTCAAAACAAATTGGACAATCTCCATGTTTTGATGGCGGTTCTTTGAATAGTTCTATATCGTGCAATTCGGCTGCGATTCTAAGTTCTTCGTCATGTAATTTAGCAGCACGTCTAACACATTCCTCACAATCTTTCTTATGCTTCTTTTTATGTTTCTTTTTGCATGCGGCGTTGCAATACTTCACTTGTTTACACTTGTTGCATGTATTATTTACATCACTTCCTTCTTTACCGCAATTGGCACATATCGACGATATAATATCTTCATTATCAGCTGTGCTCAATTGCTGTAACATATCATTCACATCACATACATCATCACAATTTGATTTTGATGCACCGTCTTTGCAGATTTTATTAGACATGCTCATATCCATACAACCACCAGATATACTCGAGATGGTCAATAATGTTTTTCTATACCACAAGAAGAGGATGCACAACGCCACTCTATACCGTCAAAGATGGCGCTATTAGCATAAAAGAAGTGCACAAGTATATATGTGTTTTTGTAAAATCACTACTACTCAGTCAATATTAATGACAGAGCCTCGAAAGTACAACTATTCGAAAGAGCATTAAAAACCTTGTAAATTTCCCTATACTTTGTATACCAAGTAGCTTATTGCAATAGCTATCGATATATAAAGTCTGCCATGGTCC
>Ga0075437_13654_pt1 | contig 19385 bp, 11 predicted proteins | sample MintriMetagenome_FD_74266 | JGI IMG/M metagenome (GOLD analysis project Ga0075437, IMG submission 74266) | Marine eukaryotic communities from Monterey Bay, USA to study complex ecological interactions - Minidiscus trioculatus and... | ecosystem: Environmental > Aquatic > Marine > Unclassified...
AGATGTAGATGAGGACGCGGGTTAGGTGCCGGCGGTGTTGTTGATCTTGAAGCAAACATGATAATGAGTATACTACGGATGGATTGGTTGAAATTAATAATGATGCATAGGTAGATGACGACGATGACAAAGATGAGATTGCGACGCAACATATGAGAAGTTAGTACAATTAAGGTTTGCGAGACATGTGAAGGGAAGTATTGGATGGTTAGGATGCATGGTGCTCGCCACCATGCATCCGCCGCGCCCCAATTGCGCGGCATATTCAATTATGATAAGTTTTTTTATGTTCTTACTCTATTATGCATTGGGGGCGGTGTGCAACACTCAATTTCGTGTCAGATTATGCAATGTATATGTTGCAATTAGTAGTAAGTAGTAGATAATAACCACTTTAAATTACAATTACAAACAATACTACTAGCCGGTGCTCTACTTGTTGAATTTGCCTGCACCCCTACTCTATTGAGGCGACATAAACCATTTAGCGAGGGGTAGGGCCCCCGAGCGCAAAAAAAATCGGGAAACCTTGTAACTACACCAAAAGGGGTATGAGGTAAAATGCGGACACCTATCTAAATGTCCGGAGACTTTACCTAAACTTTAATTAGAGCTTCATCTAAAATATCACATCAAACTTCAACTTGGTTGTTATTCTATATCCTATCTAACTAATGTTATTATTGTATCAAAGATGAGTGATACCTATCTCCAACCACAGTACTGGTTTAAAACCAGAAAGTAGTGATATCTGCAACCACAGTACTGGTTTAAAACCAAAAAGTAAAGTAAACAAGGAAAGTAAAGTAAACAAGGATAGTCTGAAGTCAATGAGGTATCAAAAAAAACATCCTTTAACCGCAGACAAGAAGAGAGCACAGAATAAAAAATATAGAAAACCAATATCTGCCTTAAGTGAAGAGGGAAAAGAACATAGGAGAGAATATGAACGTCTAAAAAAAAGAAGGCTAAGGGCAAAGGCCAGTAAATTAGGTCTCAATAATAGCGGCGGTGGTGATAGTGATGGTGTTGTAAAGAACAGCCCCATCGACAATGTTGATAAAAAGATGTAGATGAGGACGCGGGTTAGGTGCCGGCGGTGTTGTTGATATTGAAGGCAACAATAATGAGTATACTACGGATGGATTGGTTGAAATTAATAATGATGCATAGGTAGATGACGACGATGACAAAGATGAGATTGCGACGCAACATATGAGAAGTTAGTACAATTAAGGTTTGCGAGACATGTGAAGGGAAGTATTGGATGGTTAGGATGCATGGTGCTCGCCACCATGCATCCGCCGCGCCCCAATTGCGCGGCATATTCAATTATGATAAGTTTTTTTATGTTCTTACTCTATTATGCATTGGGGGCGGTGTGCAACACTCAATTTCGTGTCAGATTATGCAATGTATATGTTGCAATTAGTAGTAAGTAGTAGATAATAACCACTTTAAATTACAATTACAAACAATACTACTAGCCGGTGCTCTACTTGTTGTCTGCTGTCTACATTCAGCAGTATGTAAAGTGTTGTATTGTGATACCAACCATAAGTTAGGGAGGTTGGAGGTTGGTGATATAGTTGCTTACTTCTAGATCATCTCAACTAGCGCTATGTCTTTGAGTTGCAGTTGTGAATATTGTGATGCTTTTTCTAGACTAAGTCTGCTCTCAGTAATTACTAGACTAAGTCTGCTCTCAGTATCAATATACAACTATTAGAGTAACTATTGGCAATGATATATCTATTGTTAGCCCTGTCATCAATATTTCTATGTCAATTTGCTGTCGGCTTTATCAATGCGCCACCATTACTGCATAACAAGAAAATAAGTACTCACAGGTGCACAAGTTGTTATACTACACCCACAACAACAATACTATTATCATCACCATTAGATGATTTTCTGGGTAGTATATTTGGTAAAGATAATGACAAGAAGAATGTAAATAGTAAAGAAGATATAACTGATAATAATACACCTACAAAAGAAGATGAAGAGATAATAAATGAAATAAGCTTATCGTCCTTTCAACAGGAATTAGCAAAACGTCAAGAGGAAGAAATACTTAATGCCGATGATGAGCAAGAAGAGGAATTTGATGGATATGCACTCAGAGATTGTATATTTGCAAAGTATGGAGTATGTTTTGATTTGGAGTTTCAGAGAGTAGACTCGTATGGCTTCAGAACTGTATATTTGGTAAGTTGTGTCAGTGTAATATGCGTATGAGAAAGGGAGAGATACCTAATCTCACATTCAACTGCTTTATTCCTCTTATGTGTAGAATATCATGCCTTTTATATTGGGTGGCAAGCGGTTTAGACACGAGACTGAGTTTGACTATCTTTGTCACTTACAAGCAGTGGTGAGTATACAATGTATTAGTACTAATTATAAACCCTTCCTGTACATCTACTAACAACACATATCATACCTACTCTTAGGTTGAAATACTTGTGAAATATGACCAGCTTGAATATGTCTTAATGCAATTAGGAGAAACAGATAAGAAACCTCGTGGCAATACTTCTCCATTGATAGCAGTACCGCTTCGATTAGACTTGACTGAAGAACAGGTTGATAAAATCTTGGGTTAATACTAAAGCTACAAATCAGCATCACAACTTTCAATCGCATATGAAATCAAAGCAGCTTCCGCCAAGAGCTGTTCTCTTGTAGTATCATCAACTTTGTCTTCTCCTTCGTTACTGTTATTATAAACAATATCACGTCTTACATCCAATGGTAGTGAAGCTAGATATACAACATATAATACCTCTATCGGACTAATCTCAAGTGTTCGAACACTGGTATTCCGTGTCGTTGAGTTGCAACACTCTCCTGGAGCACCTGCACTTGCTTCTTGAGATGTTGATAGAAGTTTTTGTGGTATAGTGGATGCGTCCTCATTCATTTTAATCAAGCTTTGTACCAAGATTCGGAGAGATCCAACTAATTCAATTTCTCGTTTGTCAATAGGTTGTAACTGTGGCTCGACAAGTTCCCATATCCGAGTGTAATCAGTAAAGTTACTTGTCCAAAACTTGGCTACTGAAGCAAAAGTGATATCTTCTTTATTGTCTTGTTCCTGTAGGTATTGTTTGTATTCTCTTCTGATAAAGTCTTTTGATTTCTTTGATCCAAATAATAAACTAAGTGGCAAATGTGATACGGCTGAGTCATTCTTATCATTTCCTTCTACTCCATCATACCCCAGGATCATGTAACCTCTTGACTTTCCAGTTGATGAATCTTCAGGAAGCAGAGCGTCAAATAACAGCTGCAAGTACCCAATGTGGCCCATACTTAAATCGAGCTGTATCCAAAACTAGTACATGGTCAGAAGATTCATCATAGGCACCGATAGGACTGAAATGGCCAGTGCCTGTTTGTCCAATCACTTTACGGGTGTATGACACTATTAGAAATGATGTAGGATTTTCATTTGAACACGCCTCCCTCACTGTAGTTCGAAATTCTTCCACTGTTGAGTCCGATCCATAAACTGGAATAGTATTCAAACCTTGACATTTAGCCAAACAAGCAAAGGTACTGAATGTAATTCCAGTTTGTTTCACTTGATTAATATCCACACAACAGTTGAGCATCGTTTCCTCATACCTAGAGGGCAAAAGATATAAAGTTAGAAGGTAGCAAAACAGAACAACAAATGTAACATATGCATATTACTTACCATCGCCATGGACCCTTCCATGACCGTCTTGGATCAACAGCTAGAGCATTCAATACAATTACTAGAGTAGTCAATCCACAAAAGGCAGGCTCCGGTTGAGTTTGTAGTTGTTCAATTAATGGAAAGAAAGATGATGTACCGCCAGAAGCCATTGCTGAGGCAAACACCTCACGGCCTTTTGGTGAGGAGAAACTTATTGCGGTTTCTGGTAATTGTCTCCTATAGAATGTTTTGCTGTATGTTTGTGTAGGAGGTACATCTGCAGTATTCGTTGAAGTACTCATTGTTGCAACTAATTGAAATGATGTTGAATATAATTTAGTAGATGACAGAAGTATCAAAGAGCTGAGGATATTAATGTATTGCATATATATACGTCTGATACACTTGTTGTTCACTTTTACTTTTATAGATGTCTTGTATCAACAGCTGAGGTATTATTGATAATGTATTGCATAAAATTATAGAATAATATTAATCAGACAGTTGTTAACTCTGTCACTTTTTTAGATGTCCTGTATTTACTTAATATTCACTGTGACTAATATCCAAACATACCAATCGAAAGGACATTAAATACTGATTAAATAACAACACTGGTAGTATACCAAACCAATTATTCTAATATATATATTATCCATTAGTATGTAGCATATACAGAGTTAAGAGTGAAGGCGACATTCTGAAACTTCATGAGTGATGAAATAACTTCCAACAAATTCCAGTGTGTCGATAAAGGCTTCACTACCTTGTTGTGCTCTATTTTCCTTCCAGTGCTTGTCAAAGCCATCTCATGTATAGGTGAGGACTTGGGAATGTTCACTGTAGCATATGCATCACTCACGGTGCAGTTATACAAGGACGCCTACACATCGAAGACGAGAGCTCAATGGATGAATGTTCGTGAGTTTGGATTCTATGAAATCTTTGTTAGTTTCTCAACCAGTTTGAGATAACATTAAGTTTACACTTTACTTTTAGGTTATAGGTTTTCAACGCGCCGTCTAAACGATGTCAGCCTCTTTTCGACTTCTCTTCCAACATCACAGTCTACCTCTTTCTGTACATTGGTTATTTCATCCAAGGCCTGAAGCATCCTTTTATTTTGTAGTTTGTACTTGGATACTTCAGTTGAAAGAATCCGTATTTGGTGTTCTTGGATCATATTCTCATCTTGTAAAGGCTCGAGTTTTGCCTTTGATTCCACCTTGTATGCTTCATATTCCTCTTTCAACAGCTTGATTTCTTGTTTTAATGAAGTGATAATACTCTCAAGACAGGATATTTCAGATCGACTCGTTTTCGTAGTATCTGTGAAAGCAAGGCTCTCCTCAAGAGACTTGATCTTCTTATTCAGACGATCATACTCAAGACTTGCTTTCTTCTTTTCATCATTGAGCTTTTCACTTCTGTTATTGACTTCTATTGATAGCCTCTCGATACGATCTATCATCTCCTTGACCTTGGTCTCAAGAGCAGTAACCTTGGCTGTCTTATCTCTTGTTGTCTTCACTAGAACAGCCTTTTCCTTGGTCATCTCGTCAAGCCTTGATTGTATCTCTGACATATCGGCTTTCAGTGTTGACATTTCACTTTGGATTGTCTCGTTTTCTACCAAAACATCATCTCTCTGTACAGTAGTGCCAGCAAGAGATGATTGTAGAGCTTCTATATCCTCCTTTTGTTGACTAATCAACTGCTTTGATTCATGCAAGTCTGCCTCAAGAGTTGTAGCCCTGCTATTTAGCTGATCTTGTTCCAATATAGCCACATCTTTTTCGTGATTAAGTTCCAAATTCTCAGACCTTAGTCTTTCAATTTGCTCACTCATCTCTTGTTTCTGCTTGAACAACTCATTCGTCACATCTTCTTGTGTTTTCCGTGCTGCCACTACTACGGCATGATTATCTTCTAGCACGCTTGTTTCCGCCTTTGATTGAAGAAGATCTTCTTGTAGTGATGAAAGCTTGGAATTGAGTTGTTCGGATACTTCATCTTTCTGCTTGGTAAGTTCATCAAGCTCGGTAGTCAAGTCCTGTATGGCCTTGTCCTTCTCTGTCAATTGCAACTCCAGCTTGTCAATAGAACTTTTAGCATCCTCGATCCTTAGTTTCGACGCCTTTACTGCTGCAACGAGATTCGTTTCCTTATCATTAGCATCATTAAGCTGCTGTTGAACACTATCCAAGTCACGCTGTAAGCTTGTTCCTTTAGCTGATAGACTCTCAACTTGTTGCAGTAAAGTACTATTTTCAGCCGATAAGGCATCGTTCTCTTGAGATAGGTCTGCATTCTCGTTATTAGAAGCCTCAACCCGTTGTGTAAGTTCAGCCATCTTGTTGGTGGCTTCCTCTTGCTTTAATTGTAGTTTTGAGATCTTTTTGATAGACTCTTCTTGTTGCAATTGTAGTTTCTCTGCCAAAGCACTCCTATCGGCCACTTCTTGTTTTGATTCATCTAACCGTGTAGCTAAATCATCTCGCTCTTCTGTCAAGGATTCAATAGTAGAGTTGAGATCGTTCAATTTAGTCTGTGTTTCGACCTCTAAATCTTTAGCCGTACGCTCATCTTCCAACTGCTTGGTTAGAGTTGAACATTCATCCCTTGATTCAGCCAATGCAGCTGACAATCTTTCACATTCCTTGGTAGATGTATCCTTGTCCAATATAACCCTTTTCAATTGTTCTTCAGACGAGCTTACAGACTTAACAACAATATCATCCCTGTATTTGGTGAAACAATAGAGCATAGATGTAACACAGTGTATTAGCTCTGAACAATAAAAGATCATTACCAAATATCCTAACCATACAAGGTACTTACATTTTCTTCTCCAGGTTCTGAATAGCTGCACTCTTCTCATCCTGTACACGTTTTAATGCTTCCTCGTGATCACTTTCCAGAGTCTTGATGGATTGGATCAACCTCTCTTCCTCCTCCTTTGACTGTAGTAAGTCATCTTCCAGATTTGCAACCTTGGTCTTTAGTTGCATGCGTTCCAATGTGGCGGCTTCCTTTGTTTCATTAAGCTCTGTAGAAGTACTTTCTACTTGAGCAGTTAGATCGTTGATCTGAGTAATCACGGCATTCTTTTCATCCTCAAACCCAGCCACTACTATGCTATGAGTATCCTCCAACACCTTCATTTCTCCAGTGAGCTTTTCAACCTCATTCTTTGATTGATCAAGTTCAGTTTCTAATGACATAATCTTGGACGTGAGTTCTTCTGACATATCATCTGACTCTCTGTAGAGTTGTTGTAGCTCGGTACTTATTTCCTCACTAGCCTTGTCCTTTTCAACCAACTGCAACTTTAAAGGTTCAATTGAACCTTGCACTTCCTCAATACGACTTTGACATACCTTCAACTTTTCTTGTGAGTCGTTATACTTGGCTTGCCAACTACTTGAATCTTTCGCAAGCATGTCGATAGTTTCTTCCAATTCCAACTTTTCACGAGAAAGTGATGTTGTAATCTCATCACTTTCTGTCGATATATTGAGTAACTTTTGACGTTCTTCTTCCTTGGTATTCAGTTGTTGTTGTATTTCATTACACTTGGATGTGAGTTCGCTAAACTCGGCTGTGACTTGGCTAAACTTGGACATAAGCTCATCTCGTTCGGATGTAAGGTCACTACACTTTGCCTGTAACTCGTCTCGTTCAGAAGTCATACTGGCCAATTTTTCAGCCTCTTCCTTAGCAGTAGCAACATCAACAATTCGTTCATTCAATTGTGTAGCCAACCCATCTCGTTCTTTAGTAAGTACATCAATAGTAGAATTGAGCTGTAATGCCTTGTGAAGTGTTGCCTTCTTGGCATTAACTTCCTCTTCGAGCTTTTGAGTTAGTTCTGTACATTTATCATTTGCTTTCGACAAGGCAATTGAAATATCATCCTTTTCTTCGATAACAGTATTGAGTTTGGCGGTCAGTTCTTCATTTGCCTTGACCTTCTCTACCAATTGCAACTTTAGCATATCTTTATCCTCATCATCAGTTGACTTACTTCCTCCAATACTGCTATCAACATGATCAATTTCATCCAATTCCATATCCAACTCCTTCTGATGTTCATACTTACTCTGCCATTTATCTGCATCCTTCTTTAATATATCAATTTCATGTTGTAACTTGGAATTATCTTGTGTTAATGATGAGGTAATCTCATGTAAATTTGATACTAATACGGAATGTTCCTCTTCTTTATCTACTAGTATTTGTTCGATATTGTCACATTTGATTTGTAAATCATTACACTTGGTTGTTGATGCTGTATACTTGGATTGTAATTCGGTATATTGGGAAGTTAGATTGGTATTTGTATCCTGAAGTTCATTTCGTTGAGTTGTAACCTCTGTAAACTTTGTCTGTAACTCATCTCTCTCACAAGTCAACTCGTTACACTTCTTCTTTAAACTATCTCGTTCTGGAACAACAGTACTCAATTCAGTTTCGGCAATAGCAGCAGCAACCTGTTCCTTCTTTAACTCATTACATTTATCTTTCAATTCATCTCTTTCCTTTTTTGTAACTTCGACTGAAGCACGTAATTCATTCACCATGTTATCCAATGAACCTTGTGCAGCTACTAACTTCTTTAATTTGTCTTTCCGTTCCTTTTCTGACTTTGCAATTTGTTTATATTGATCTTCCATTTCAGTTAGTTTAGTATTAGCTGTTGCAACATTTCTATCCTTTGCAGATGATAATTCGGTAATTAAATCTTTAAGTGATGTACATATTGACGTTAATTTGTTTATATTATCATTTTGTATTGTATTTTCATTTGTTAGTGTTTGTACTTTGGTTACTAGTTGTGTATTGATTGATTTAAGTTGCTCTGATTCGGAGAGAGATCTTTGTATTGCTCGTTCATACTGTGCGGAAGTCTTTTTGTTTGTGTTGGCTTTGGTATCGTTTAGATGACTCTTCTGTATCATATCAAATGACTTAATGCCGTTTGCTACTACGGCTGCATTTCCATTCATAGAGTTTGACATCATTATATTTGTATACGTATATATATCTTAGGGCACTCTATAATCTATTGCCCTCTCTAGAGAGACATAGACATCTGTTATGTTGATACTGATGGCTGTTATCAATGCAAAAGAGATTATACACAATTAATAAGTAAACAGAGCATGGTCATGTTATATCATATTTGAAAACAGCCAAGCCCACTATATGCAGCTATAAACTCCACATACGAAACATACAGTACATACATACACAATCTTATGAGAAGCACGGTGATACTATGAGAGTGTAAAGTTTTGCAAATCTGCTCTCGATGCACCGCCGCCACGATACTGAACAACAAATCTACGATATTGCAAATAACTCACCTATCTACTACCCAATTGCAAATACTATCCGCCTCAAACGCCACTATTGTATCGTCTCTTGACTAACTTTTTGAAAATATTTCTTTCGATCACAAGATTCGGATACAAATTGGTATCCAATTGGGTACATAATGCCTGTGTAAAATTTCTCAACTCAACTTGCTATTGCAATAGAGAAGGCGACTTTGAGCATAATTTACACCACAATTACATTGATTAAGATGATGTTTATATAGTTGGGTGTAGGTTGTATTAGAGTTTAATAGAAGGTAAGAAAAATATGTTTTATTAGATGAGTGATGAGACATGAAAATATAACATGTAATATGATGGGCAACATAAGAATACTATTGCGGTGTATATAGTTCTTTTGTGATTCGTATATGGTACGATACTATATCTTTTTGGGTGGCGGATTCTATTTGCAACACCTCTTTGAGGTTTACTATCTCAACAGTACAAAAGAACAATTAACACATCATATTAATAATATTGAGGTGTTGCAATAAGCTCGTATAAACAACACCATACAATAGTGTCACCGGGTTGTTCCTTTTGATTGTATGGTACTCCACCCTGACCTCCTTTCTAGATACATTGCGATTAAATTTGTTTAGGAGGTTTTATTGCAACGAAGTTGGGTTATATTTATGTTGTATTGTTGTGTTTTTTTTTATACTAACCCTATCTATTCCTCATTTTCATTTAGAGTGTAAACATATCATAAAACATCATGGGTTCAGGATCACGACGTAGTAAAGCATCCAAGTCTTCCAAAAAACAAATATCAAAACAACGCAATAATAACTATTCATCCTCCTCCGATAATAGTGATAATGTATCATTACAATCAGATATAATATCAACTACCGGATCATACTCTTCACGGTCTAGTTATTCGAGAAGAGATCGACATCATAATTCATGGAAGAATGGTAGCAGTAGTTCATCTAACAGCTCATCGAGTAGTAGTTCAAGTAGTTCATCATCCTCTAGTAGCAGCAGTAGCTCTAGTTACAACTCAACATCTAAAACATCAACATATAGTAAAACATCTAAAACATCCACCTATAGTAAAAGTAGTCGAGAACGATCTAGTAGCAATTATGAAAGACGGAGTACATTATCAAGTAGTTTACGTTCACGATCGGTATCACCCTCCGTAAGCTATCAATCTGATTATTCATCAAGTTATTCCAAAAATAAGAAAAGGAATAAGAAGAAAAAGAAGAAGAAGAGAAAAGATGGTACAGATTCCGATTCAATTGGTAATAGTATATCTCAATCGACTAGTGAAAGCTATTCACGGGGTGGTAGTTCATTTATTAGTAGTAAGGGTAGTTCATTATTAAGTACATCGTTACGGAGTAAAGGTACTGTGGATGAAATGAATATGAGTAAGGGTACCATTGAAAGTAAGGGTACTATTGAAAGTAAGGGTACTATAGAAGATGATGAAATTATGAGTAAGGGTACAATTGATGATGTTATGGAAGATAATTTGCAACAAGACACAACCGAAAAGGATATTATTGATACAAGTGTGAAATCTTCTGCTACCGAAAAGGATAATATTGACACAAGTATGAAATCAGATTCTGGTACACACATGAGTATGAAATCAGACGAGGGACATAGTAGTAGTGTTATACTATCCGAGAATGGTGAGATTGATAATGTTAGTGTTATATTATCAGTGGCTGATGAGAAATCTGCCAATTCATCACAATCTTCGGAAATTGTTAGTGTTGTGGCTTCATCCAATGAAGAATCTAAATCATCAAAAGAGAGTGATGCAAAGTCTGCTAATAAATCTTTGCCTGAGGCGGCTGACGAACAATCGAGTAATAAATCCAAATCTGCTGATGAAAAGTCTGTAAATGATATGTCCAAATCGGATAATGATACCATGAGTGATGATAAAACCAAGTCAGATAATGAAGAGAAATTAAGTGTCCAATCTGAATATTCAAACTATTCCGAAAGAGATGATGGGTCATTATTCACTGAATCGGATGATGAGGTATTACTGGATAATATGATGTCAGATGAAGATGATGATGAGAAAGAGGCAGCCAGTGTATCAAAGGAGGAACTAGCTAATGAAGAGTCATCGAGTAAATCTGAAGAGGGAGAATCATTTAGTGAAAAGTCAGAGGAGGAGGATGAGGTAGATGATGTATCTCAAGATGATAAAGGAAAGAAACAACGAGAGATTGATTTCAATGAATCTACAGCATCGCAGGCCTTTGGTCAACATGACAAAGTAAACTTTTTCCCTCAGCGGAATGATTCCATCGTGATAGACGAAGGTGACGAGGAGGAAGAAGATAAATCACAACGTAGGATTAGTGATTTCAACGAATCTACTGCCTCACAAGCCTTTGGTCAACACAATAATGTAAAGTATTTCCCTCAACGGAATGATTCTATCATATCCATAGATGAAGATGGAGAAGACATACCACAAGACGACGATCAGCAGCGCAGGATTAGTGATTTCAATATATCTACTGCATCGCAGGCGTTTAACCAACATGACAATGTCAACTATATGTCACGGGGCATGTCTTCTATATCAGATGACGGGGGAGGAGTAGGAGGTAATATTGATTTTAATGAATCTACTGCCTCACAAGTCGGGCAACACGATACTGTTAACTTCCTCTCTCGTCAGGAATCATCCATGTCGGCAATGTCCGAAACAAGTCAGGATGATAAACTAGAAGTAGTGGCATCAGAAGATGAGAAAGAAGTACCGTCGTCACCGCCGCAATCATTAACTGGGGACACAAAGTCTGTGGAGGGGCAATCTGATAAGTCCGCTGCCGCGGAGGAATCAATCTCGAGAGAAGAAGAACAAGAAGAATCAGAGGGTACATTGAGTGAAGAATCAGAATATTCAGAAATAGAGGATGATAAATCTGATGCAGAAGAGGATCGATTGGAACAAGAGAAAGTTGCAGAAAAGGAGATTAAAACCAAGGATGAGGAGACCGAGAAGGTTGAGAAAGATAAGTTGGAACGAGAAAGATTGGCAGCTACTGAAGAATTAGCTAAAAGGCAGGCCGAGAAAGAAATGGAAAGAATAGAGGCCGATCGATTGGCAGTTGAAGAAGAAGCCGCGAGGAAGAAGAAACAGCAGGCTGAGATTGATACGCTTGATAAGGAACGGATAAAACAGGAGCAGATATTGTCTGCCGATAAGAAGGCCGAGATTGAAAAGCTTGAGAGTGAGCGAATTGGACGTCTCGAGCAAGACAAGTTAGAACAGGAACGGATAGAGTCTGATAGGTTGGAACAGGCGAGACTTGCCGAGGAGGCTAGATTAAAGGCCGAAAATGAGCTTTTAGAACAAGAAAGAGATTTAGAGAGACAGATAGCCGAGGCAAAGGCAGCTTTCCTGAAGGATGTACAGGAATCTCTTCGTACCAGTGCTGAAGAACAAGAATTGAAACAAGATGCCAATGCAATAAAACAACAGTCTGCTGACTTAATTGATAAGAGACTTGAGGAAGAAGACAAGTTTGAGCAAAAACTTGCTAGATCAATGCCTTCACCTGGATTGCGCGGTTCACTAAAAAAGACACACTCATCTCCAATACAATCAAATACATTGAGAACATCGCAGCGGTCTTTAAGATCTCTACAATCATTAGGATCATCCAAGTCGAGTAGTGGTGGACGCATCCGACGTAGAAGTTCGAGAGGGAGTTCTTCTTCCAAGAAGTCTGCTGATAGAAAGCTCTCCCCATTGGATAAACTCAAATTAGCACAGTCCAAACTTAAAAACAGTGATAATGGCGAGGGAGGAGGGAACTTCAAACGAGAGGAGTTTGCAGAACTTCTTGAATCATCCATTCGAGATCTCCAAGATGGTATGGAAGATGACTCAAAAGATGAGGAGAAGAGGATGAAGCGCAGGCTTAGCAAATCAGAAAGCTTTGAATATAGTTCCCCGGGTTACACGAAGAAATCATCATCTTCTCGGAGTAGACATAGCGCACGTGGCAGGTCTGCGAGATCATTAGGTAATAGTCGGGGAAAGAGTGGCAGTCGGAGTAAGCGGTCATCTCAGAAATCTGGCAGCAAGCCACGCCGTCGTTCTACTGGTGACAGTCAAGAGTTTGAAGGTGTCACACAAGAGAAGACTGGGTCAAAAGCATCTGTACCTAGGGGTGTTAAAAAGGCATTGGCATGTTGCAAAGGAGGAGAGGCACTGCCCAGAGAAACTGCCGTGTCAAATGTCGTGCGTCGATTAGTTTCCAAGATTGATCGAGTGGAGATAATTGCCGATGAAGACGATGAAACGGGTCCCTCTTGTTGTGTGGCCATTTTATCATCTCCCTCAGATATTATCCCTCCCGGTTATGGAGGTGGAGAGGGCAAGACAACCCTTGCTGCCTTGGCTTGTGTCCGCGGTGATGTACGAACACGATATCATCAAGGTATTGCTTGGCTCAACAGAGAGAATCGTCCCCTTGACCTTGACTTCGAATCTTACTCTAAAGCCTTATCTGATATCTGTAGGCAGATTGGTGTAAAGCCTCAACAGTTACGACTTAGTCCAGTTGTGCGCACTCCCGGTGAGGATGGTCAGGTGGCAAAGCTACGTATGCAACGGCACATGAAGGAAGCACAAGTTCGGATGGGCAAGTTATTAACATCATTACAGCGCAGCAGTAAGAGATTGTCGAGGAAAGATGATAGTGAACTGCATACAAGTGTATTGATAGTTCTAGATGATGTTTCAGACGAATCAGATATTGAATGGTTTCAATTCCGACGAGGTGGTAAGATTGGCAATGATCAAATTAATGACCTTCTCATAACATCGCGGCAGCCCAAGATGGAGAAAGTGACACCGATTACAGTGCCTGAATTGGAAACAAAAGAAGCACTTCGACTATTAACAACCGAGTCTGATCTACAAAATAATCATCCTCTATCTAACAATCGTGTTGCGAAAGGACTTGTTAAGGAGTGTTTGCATCATCCTCTCACGATCAAGTTTGCAGGAAGATGGTTAAGCTTGAAGAGGGCAACATCCGGTGGACAGAAAGGAATTGATGAGATATTGAACGAGATCAATACTGCTATGGTCGAGGCAAAGGACGAGCACTGTGGTGATAGCGTGGATGTCTTACACGCCTTGCTAAAACGAGCCATGTCACCCCTTGTGAAGGGTAAAGGTACGTCCTTATGAACAGTCTATACTTTACTTCCGCATATTTCAACATATCTCACTAACTTGCTTTATTCCCTCCTGCCTATATCATTTACAGCAACGACAATTGTTCGTCTGTGTTTTGCTGCTCTTATTGACGTATTCTATAAGGAAACGTGCTTGGCGTTAGTTCAGTTAGACATAGCAAACGACTTCTTCCTCAAGGTAGTGGAGAACGAAAAGGAAGTTCTTTCTCAAAGTGATACATTCTACAAGAATAACGGAAGACAATCAGCCAAGCTTGTGCCTGAAATATTGGGAGCTATGGGTGTATTTAATATCACCAAACATAGCACAGGTGAAAGCTCAATCCAAATCGATCATGACCTGATATGTCTCTTCAGCCATACAATTCATAGAGACCAAAGCATGCAGCATCTAGTCACAGATGAGGCTATACAGCGTTGGAATAAGGCATATGTGCAATCGTATTTCGATCAAAAGAAATCGCTGTGGGATGATCTCCAACCTGACCACTCACGCAAGTATGCATTAGGGAAGATGCCAACACACATGATACAAGCAGAAATGTTTGAAGATATTGAGGCATTGATGCTAAATGAGAGTTTTATCCGTGGAAGGTTTTGGTCTTTAGGGTGGACAGAGGGTACAAGGCTTCATGTCACCGATACTGAAGCGTTTTGTAAACAGTTACAAAGATGTAACAGGAAGAAAAAGAAAGCTGATAAGTCTGACGAAGATGACTACTCGTCAAAACTAGTTGATGTCTGCAGGCAGCTAGAAGCAGTATTGATGGAAGAAGTGGCAAGAGAGAGCGGTGGCCCAAAGGGTAGATGCAGTACACTCGAAGCTGGACGGTGTCTTCACGAAATCAGTGTATCTCTTGCCAGGTTTAGAATTTGGGACGAGGCCTCACGGTTCTGTAGTTCCTGTGTTGAGCTTGTGGAAAGCAATCTTGGACCTTCTGACCTGGTTGCTAGTTTGCTCTACAATAGTAGTGTTATGCATGTAGAGGCAAATCAATTTGAGGAAGCCGAGTTAGTGATAGGAGATTGTTTAGATATGAGAGTGAAGACGTGTGGCACTGAAAGTATTTGGTATGTAAGAGCATTGTGCCAATTAGGTGACATCTTATCAGTGTCAAGTGACTACTCAACTGCTGATACGATCTTCAACAAGTGTATTGAAGCGCTAAGAGAAATGCCAGCTCGTTACCATCTTGACTATGGAATCGCTCTATACCGGCTGGGGAGGAATCAGCATAGAAGAGGAGGATACCTCGATGAGGCATTGCACTGTTATGAAGAGGCACTTGAGTATGAGAAAGCTGAGCTTGGTTCAAATCATATTTTCATCTCGTCTATTTTAATGCATATGGGCGATCTATTGCTAGATAATGATGATGCACAACAAGCAAAGCACACCATTACGGAAGCTCTTGATGTTTTGAGCGAGGTTGATGACTCGACGTGTCCGTACTTTGAGAAGAGTATCAAGTTTGCCATTGCCAAAGGCAAGTTGCTTAGTATTGAGGAGAAATCTGACGAATGCATTGCAAAATACCAAGAAGCGTTATCACTCCTTCACAAACATGCTCCGACCAAGAAGAAACGAATAGCTCAAGTCAACTCAATGATTGCTTCCGAGCATGAGAAAAAAGGCAACTATTATGCTGCTGAACAGTTCTACTCTGAAAGTGTTAGAACATCAAAGGCTTGTTTTGGTGCCTTTCATCTTGATACTGCAGAGGCTCTAGTGAATCTTTCTGGTGTCAAAAGTGCATTGAGTGCTTTAGGTGAGGTTAAGGAGGGTGAACCTCTGCCGAGTGAACGTAATTCTCAAGCATCAGGTTGTCTGATAGAAGCGATTGATATCCAAACATCAAGACTAGGAGACTGTGACGAGCTTGTCATTACACTCAGTATATATGGTTCGCACTTAAGAACCATTGGCGACTACAAGAAGTCAGAGTTTATATACCTCCAAGCACTGCGAATCTTGAAAGGGCTAGAGGGAGATCAAGATCTGACTTTGTTGGATACATTGTTTGGATTTGCTGAGCTCAAGATTGCTATGCGCAAGTATAATGGCGCCGCGGAATGTTACAAGCGGTGCTTGGCGATTCAGGAGAAACTGCACGGCAAGAAGCACGATGATATTGCCTCTACGCTATATGCAATGGGAGTAATGATGGATAAAAAGCGTTTATATTCAGAGTCATTAGGCCATTTAGCCAGATGTCTAGTCATGCGAGTTCAGTTACATGGTGAGACCAATTCAGATGTAGCAGATACATATGATATGCTAGGCTTTGTCGAGGCCAAGAAAGGAGATTTAGATGTAGCTCTCAAGCGACTTACCAATTCACTCAAGGTTAGAAAGGCAGTAGGAGACAAATTGAAAGAAGCAGACACATTGTTAAACCTTGGCAATCTATACAAAGAAAGGAAAGAGTTTGATTCGGCATGCCAACATTATGATGATTGTTTGAAAATACGAAAGTCTGAACGAGGAGAGGTTCATCAATCTGTTGCAGATATACTCATGGAACTCGGTAATGTGCAAAGTGATATGGAGAATCCTGATATAGCCGTATCATATTACAGGGAAGGTGAGTTCTGATCAAACTGCTATGCATTCACTTATCTCTCTTTATATGAGTGTCTCAACTTTCTCTGTTTATGGATATTTCACTCTTCCCGCCAGCTCTTCAAGTAATGATAACCTTGAAGGGAGAGTCAGATCCAAGTGCTGCCGACATCTTTGTGAAGGTAGGAATGATCAACTTCCGTGTAGGTAGACTTGAACGTGCGATGCCATTACTTAATAAGGCTATTGATATATATCGGGAAGGAGGGACAGAATACGAATCAAAGTTGGTCTCTCCTCTTTTCGTCATCGGAAACATTCACAAGCTTCTTAAGCAATCAAAAAAAGCAAGAGGAGTTTGGTCAGAAGCATACGAATTGAGTACAAAGTATGATGGCTTCAAATCTGATAAAATACTCAATAAGGTACATCTTGTTTTGCAACAATTGATAGAAAACAGTGATGAAGAAGAAGAAAAGGAGGAGGAGGAGGAGGAGAGTGTGAAGAAGCTTCCTGCAGACACTGATACGGTGCCAAAGAGGGAATCAACAGAGACAGGTAGTAATGAGGTAGAACAAAAGAAGGAGAAGAAGGAAAATAAGAAGAAGACATCACCAGCTGATACTGATATAGTAGAGATAAGTACTGACGATGCAGAGAAGAAGAAGAAGGAAAAGAGCAAGAAGAAACCTGTTTCTGAACAGAGCGAGGCGGTAGAGGATCGCAACGATAATAGTGTTGAGGTAGAAAAGAAGAAGGAGAAGAGTAAGAAGAAATCTTCTTCTGCAAAGAGTGAAAAGGTAGAGGAGCGTAACGGAAATGGTGATGAGGTAGAGAAGAAGAAGGTGAAGAGTAAGAAAAGGGAGAAGAGTAAGAAGAAGAAATCGTCTGCTGATACTGAGGCCAGTAGTTGAGTGAACAAGAAAGCGAATGTTGTTCTGACAAGTTCAATGTGTATACTCTGTAGAGATTAATAATACTCATAAAACTATTCACATATATCTTTTGAGTACTAAAACATCACCTTTATTGTATCTAACTTTCCTAATTAATCTATGATTATACTATTAGACTACTCTTATTATTGAACATCTTAGAACACAACATTGAAACACAAGATGATGAAAAGAATATACGTTGATATAAAGACAATTAAACCATTATTTGTAGAAACTGGAGGATCGTTGTTTGATTCTTCTATTACTGGACTTTGAGTAGGATTCACTGATGGTTGTGCCAATGTTGTTGGTTGACTAGTTGGCTATATTATAGTAGTTTAGACACAATCTTTTAGCACTTTATCATCACAATAAGCAACATCATGCAAAGAAACTTTAGAGTAACTTACCTCAACTCCACAATCAGAAGCACAAAACGGTCCTTTCGTATCTTCTTGAGGTTTCGTTGTAATGTTACAACCAGAATATGTAAAGACATCATCAGCATGCTTGTATGGGAAGTCATCTCGCCAAGCACAGAGGTTTTGGTTATAGGATTTCGCACTGTATAGAAATCCGTACATATCAGTAACATTCGAAACATCCCAATTGCTAAGGTCAGAGTTGAAGGAAGTTGCCCCTTCAAATGTCCAGAATAAATTGGTCAAAGATGTTGTATTCCATGAATTCAAATCTGCGTTGAAGTTAGTCGCCCCCTTGAAAGCGCCACTCATATCAGAGACACTTGATACATCCCAATTTGATATACCACCATTCGTAAATGAAGTAGCATCCTCAAATATGCCTGATATTGACGTAACCTTTCCTGTGTTCCATTTTGATAGGTCACCATCAAAAGAACTAGCCCCGTCAAAAAGCCAACTCATCTTTATAACACTGCTTAAATCCCATCCATTGATATCTTCATTAAACGTATCCATCATCTCGAATAAATATGACATATCAGTAACATTGCCTACACACCACGAGTTTATAGGATAGCCATATGCTTGTGAAATGGTGCACTCTTCATTTCGATCTCTATACTGCATTCATTACCATTCTTTTCCCTATTGTAGAAGCCTCAGTGTATTGTAGGCTACTCACTTAAATTAAGACTAGTTGACACATCATTCTTTTCCCTATCATATATCGGTATCCCAACTTTTTCAACTCTAGAGAGTATCACTTGGAAGAAGTTTAATTGATAATAGCACCCTTAGCATCGCCTGAAGCAGAATTATGGACGCTGATACTAAAGCTACACGCAAATCATTAAACTCTGCATCCGGAAAGAGGTACAACAGTCGTCTAAAAACTAGCCATGAAGACCCACCTACAAATCCAAAATATGATACCAACAAGAATGTCATTAGTTTGGATTTATCCAAAACAGATGTCTTGACAGAGCCATTTAAACCAACAGAAGATATAGCAAAAGATCTTTTGGAATTATTGGGTAACCATGTTATTGAAAAGTTGGTAAAGAAGGACCAATACAGGCCGCCTGACTCGGAGTTAGAAGAAAAGGACTTCAATAGTGAGCCATTTGATATGTCATCTGCTAAAAAAAATAGTGGAGGAGTTTATCATATTGGTGAAGACATTTCCAC
>Ga0075437_14416_pt1 | contig 19355 bp, 13 predicted proteins | sample MintriMetagenome_FD_74266 | JGI IMG/M metagenome (GOLD analysis project Ga0075437, IMG submission 74266) | Marine eukaryotic communities from Monterey Bay, USA to study complex ecological interactions - Minidiscus trioculatus and... | ecosystem: Environmental > Aquatic > Marine > Unclassified...
AACATGTCATGTGTTTCTTTCCCGTTGGGCTCAGTGTAGGTATTCGTATGAAACAGATTGGGCAATCTTCTGATGGCGGTGGCGGTGCAAATAGTTGTTCATCACTAATCTCCTTCTCAATACTTCCCAAACACATAGAATCTAATAATGTAACCAACCCACCGTAATTGTTTGTATCCTTATCCTGCTTTTTTGGGATTGGTTGAACCTCTCGATTTTTAGCAGTGCATACTTTACATCTCCGCTGACATTCATCTAACTTCCATTGTTTCTTACTATAACTTTCTTTGGGTAGATGTTCGTGGCATGCAGCACATATCTTCATGATGGATAGATATATTGAATTGCTTGATAGATAACTTCTTTGTGTTATACTTATTATTGTGAATAAGGTGGTTGTAATTGACTGTGTGTATCGACCGCAGTTATCTGACGGTTAAAACCAATAAAATAAGTAACTAACTAATATATCAATAAAGCGTGCCGATATTATGAGTTGATACTACTTCATTATTGCAATACCATTGATCTGTGTAGCTGTATTATATAATAATGTTTTTGTGCATATGATGTGCACAAAAATTTTAGTTTCTATATTTGTTGAGTATAAGTAATACGGTACTTCAGTAACGCCGTAGTCTATTAAAAGATCACCAAATCAGTACACGGTAGTAGTATTCTTTCACTCGCGAGGCGCTGGATGAGAGAGATGATAGGTATTAATGGTGGAGTTTGGATAGAGAGAATAAATTCCTAAATTTAGCGATAGAACGGACAATTTCTCTCGCGTCATCTCGGTATGATGTTCTCTCCCCATCACCAGTTACTAATGAGATGATACATCTACTACGGTACAGGACCCAAAGATGATGATGATGGTGATGATAATGATGTATCGTCTACTTCTGCAAGAAGTTTGTACTGTAGTAGTGGTGCTAGTGATCAAGTTTCAATTGCTAGCATCTGCTCGTTTACTTAGAGCTAGTCTGTAGCTGATAATCTGTACATACATGAAGATATGATAATGATAACTATATAAATCCAATACTTTGTCTTGACTGTTCACTAGTGGCACTACCACTTAATCTATAATCCCCAATCCTGGACCATGAGAGCTTGAACCTACTGAGACAAAACGACCAAAGAATAGCGTCGTTTACTTTGGTCAATCTCCAAGCAATGAAGACTATTCGAGATGACACTAATAGTAACGGAGCTCATCACTAAATGCAGCAGCTGTATCCCTAGCATCACTCTTGATCTCTCCTAAGTATGCTTGATATGATTGTAACGCCTTTGTGTAATCGTCTTTTGTGGCATGTCCATTTGTGTACATTTCTTTGATCCTTTCCAGAGAATCGGGTTGTCCACTCCCAACTGCAATCATGTAATGCCTAAGAGCTCGATCCATATTGCCTGCACGTGCCTCGATTAAGCCTAGACCGTACCTTGCCGTTGCATTCCCTCCCATAGCTGCTAATTCGTAGTAATAAACACTTTTCTTCTTATCAACATCTACACCTCTACCTATATCATATGCATAACCAATACAAACATATGCTTCAGAATGACCGAGCTCTCCTGCCCGAAGAAATAGTTCTGATGCCTTTGTATAATTCTGTGCAAAACCGTATTCTCCATCTCTGTAATGACACCCTAGGTTGTGAATTGCTATGGTCACCAACCCCCACCCGTTTCTCTAACCTTTTCATTCCTTCCTCCTCCGAAGTAGGGTCTGGAGTTCTGCAAAAAGGACACGTTTTATTATCAACTTTATTGCCTTGGCTATCATAAACAGGTGCATGAACACATCCACTGCATATCCTTTTCCCGCAACAAGTCATATATCTCCATCCTGTTTTTAATGATGGTAAACGCACAAAACAAATAGGACAATCCTCATCCGGTGGAGGTAGTTTGAATAGCTTTTCATCATGCAACTCAGCAGCACGTTTTCTACATTCCTTCTTATGTTGTGGACGATGAGCAATCTGACATTCTCGATTGCAATATTTCACCAATTTGCATGCCGTACATGATTTGAGATTGTTATCCTCTTTGCCACAATTGGCACATACTGATATTACCGATGCATCATTACCATCTTTTTTATCCGCCGTGCTTAACTTCCCCATCACTTCACATACATCATCACTCATCACTTGTTGATTTTGATGCGCCGTCTTTGCAACTACTATCTGATGTGCTCATTTTAGATTTTTATTAATTGTTACGTCCCCTAATTTCATTCGCTTGAAAGAAGATTGATACTGCCAACCGATATATATGGATATGATTTAGGGCGCCACTTATTGAGGCACGCTACTACTCCACTTTAGTAACTAATTTTTTTGTGCATATCCCAACCATTTTTCTAACCATGACAATTTGTCATGGTACACTAGCTTCTACGTAGAAACCATGCTTTGGCCTTACCATGACCGAAAGTCATGGTAATGATGTATCCATCAACTCTTATAAAGTATCCATCAACTCTCATAAACTCACCATCAAACAACTACTCTCATAAACTCACTAACAAACAACTAACAATAATTGACGCGCTATTGCAATCGTCTTTCAACTACAAATACGGCGAGAGACATACTACCACCATCGAATATATTAAGTATAGTCTCTTCTAATTGAGCAGTATACAATTTAGAAGCACCAAGAGGCGGTAGATATACATCAATTTATCTTCTTCCTACACGGCCTTATATTTTTGCATCATTCGATTACAAGTACTCCGCCCTATTCTATCGTCTGCAATAGCGATGGTACCACCTTTACAATAATAAAATGTATTACTTCATATAATAAACGGTCATCTTCTAATACATTAGTTGCAAAACTGAAGTATTTGCAAAGAGTCATACAAACTAAGATTTGCAACATTTATTACCACCCTCAAAATAATAGACAAAATGATATAATATATATGCTCCACCATATTACATACTTGAATCACCATCTAAATCATCCATAATTATTATTCAACGGTATATCTACCACGTGTTATATGCTTGCCATGTCTATAAATACCGGCCTGGGCATTATCAGTAACAACTTTAAAAAGTTCGGTAAATTTTAAAGATTTGATTCGGCCGGTATGGTAGTAACAGTATATTGTGATCAATGTATCATTACAATATGTATAGATTCGGATTGGCAGTATGTTACAATCAATAAATCATATTATCCACCTATCCACCCATTGAATAAATCATATTATCCACCTATCCACCCTTTGGTATATTCGATAGATTGGCTTTTAATATGGATATGGATTGAGCAATTTAAATATTAAAAATCAAAACAATATACTTGTTCATCTTTTGGAAAGGTTAGTTTGTTTATTTTATCATATTATGACAATTCAATCTTTGCTGTTATTGTGCATATCTTATGTACATCCTTTCTAACCCCCACATTATTTCTCTCACATAAACATCTCTTAAACATTAAATTAAATGACCTTCATACTTCTGCCGTCTTCTGACTCCTCGTTCGTCGCTTCGGTGTTTGTACTGGTGAACCAAGTGGTGGAGCAGTCGCTAGGGCAATGTCACTGGCCTCTCTTTCTTCAAGATTGGGGGCTTTACGCTTCTTACCAGAGAGCTTTGGATTCTTTGCCGCCGAGGCTACTACAGATTGTCGTAACTTCCGCTCCGCTTCTAGATCTGGTACTGTATGCCATGCTTCAAAACAAGAAGTCTCAAATGAAAACTTCTTTGATGTACAAAGAGATACACCACATAATTCACAACCAAAACGCGATTGGGAATCCCTGCCTTGGATTGAACACAGTGGACAAGTCTGAACGCCCCGTTTATTTTTCCCAGTCTTTGGGTGGGCTATACAATTGTGTTTAACAAGAGTTGTTTTGAACTTTCGGAGTTTATTCAACTCAGTATCATTGGCAAAGGTGGCAACTCGGTTATTCTTTATTGGCCACTTCCCGTCATTCTTCCACTTTGCAATGATGGCAAGATGTCTCTGCTCCGACTGTCTTAACAATCGGGTAGGAGAATGAGATGTTTGTGCTCGTACATCCACTTCTTGAGGAAGGTTAGCAAGGGCTACTCTCTCAATTTCTAATGCCCTTAACCAATCAAGTGATACGTTCAAAACATATTTGCTAAGGGGATGTTTCTCTGCCTTGGTGCGTATCTGCTCAACGGTAGGGTTACTGCCCTTCTTCTCCTTCCACTCGGCGGCCCATGGTTTGATGATGGTAGCTTTATCATAGATCCATGAATTAACTAAGACACCATCCACTAATCGACAGACATACTTTACCTCACAAGAAAATTGTTGTTCTTCTTCTTCTTTTGTTTCTTCTTTGCAGGCCGCTTGCGTGAAGTTGATGCTTCTGCCTTCTTCTTTGTATTCGTATGTTGTGAGTTAGATTCAGGGAGTAATGATTCGGGTGGTTGCTTAAACTGGCTAATAGTAGGAAGAGTAATGAAACATTTAGGTGGTACTGTATCTTTTGGTTCATAGTCATCTTCTACTTCAGAGTCATCTTCTGCTCGATGTTGTAGCATACTTGACGGCCTATTGACATCATAATAATTATCATCGTCATACTTTATGATGTATGTATCTTTATTGAAGGTGAAATAATTACCCCTACCTATATCTCCTTGACATGTTGTGCATATCTTCTTAAAGACGACAGCGGATAGCCAATGTCCTCTAGTTTCTTTACCGGTTTTCTTGTCAATATATGTGTAGTAACACCAGACTTTATCATTCTCATTAAAGTTATCATCGTCAGTGTGCAATGATGTATCATTCTTCTTTTGTGCTGATTGTCGTGCACTCTTTCTCATATTATTATTGGCAGTGGCGGTGGTAGTATCATTAGCTATTTCTTTATCAGCGGCAGTAGTTGATTTCTTTGTAGCTAATGCGGCAACATCAATACCAATATTTACAATGTTAGTATCAGCGGGTAATCCATCAGTGGTAGCACGCTTTGACCCCCTTGTTGTCCTTGGTTGCAGCTGACCACCTGCAGCAACTGGAGGAGGAGCCTTCCCATCATCTCGTTTGGGCATTGTTGGTTATACTATACTACGATGCTGCTACCATTGCAATAGAAGAGTTATGCTATGTCAGAAATAATTAGAGGAGCCTTGGCCGTTTAGCTTATTTATATCCCACAGGCAGTTTTGCTACCATGACTTTGGATCATGGTAGAGCTTTAGCGATATCCGTTGTTAAGTCGTACCATGACAAATTGTCATGGTAAAAAATGGTTGGGATATGATGTGTGCAAAAATTTAGTTTCAATTTTGCTTATTACGGTACTTCAGTAACACTATAGTCTATTAATATATTAAATCAGTACACGGTAGTATGTCCTCCACTCTTAAGACGCTGGATGAGATGATATATGCATCATGATAAGAATAGATAGACCGGCTTATCCTAAAGTAATTGGTAAAATAAGCCGGTCTCCCCGCAATAAGTTCTCTTTAATGAAAACATACGTATCTAAATTTCTTACTCACATCAATGGCAGTCGGTTGTGTTTGCATTTAGCGTTGGTGCTGCCATCTTTAGATGCATAACGCTTAGCGTTGGTGTGCCGCCACTATTGCATTGCATGTTATGTACAGCATTATTCATTAACTTAGGCGGCACGATATACGATAGTCTATATAATCATGGGTTTCTCTCTGCAATCAAAATTAAGGACGACGAAGTCATTGCAATCTTTATCAATAAGTAAGAAGAAGCAACATGCAACAACTAACAATGGCAACAACAAGACAAGTAGCTCTATCCTGCACAGTGTCTCATTAGGATCTGGTACTTTCCCTACAACTGCTTCGGGTACTATAACACCGCCGCTCACACCAATTGACGATGATGACGCCGATGAAGAAGAAGAATCTCAACGCCAGCGAGCAGTAGTAGTACAGACTTTCAACAATAATAAACAAAAGACTGCACTTAATGTTAATAATGTGCCAAAGCCAAAGAATAGGTCAGACGTGCTATTGCGTATCTGTGGCAAAACTACTCAAGATGATCGTATGCCTCTTAACTTTAGTACCTCGGCAGAATATCCAATAGGCATTCCCTTCGATATAGAAACAGATCTGTTCGTTGGTAAAATGTTACTAAGAGTAAAAGGACTACCTAATAGTAATGATCCAAATGGTGATGAATACTTTAAGGGTCGGTGTCGAACATATCAGCATGTCATACAAGGACGATTTAAAGAGGAGATTTCATTTACTGATTTGTAAGTTTGTTGTTATTGTTTCGTATACATTACTTGTTAGTTGTCTTCCCTCATGCTTGCTAATCATATCATATGCATCATCTCTTCTTTGCTGAGAGTAGTCAATCTGGATATGAAATGCATTATCCACTGAAAAAGTTGCCGCCTCAACCTATACTTAAGCTATGCATATCACTAGCAAAGAAACTTGCACCTGGAATAACGATATCTGTTCATACCGATAAACAATCATTCTTTTTGGGTAACATGTCAGTATCCAAGATAGTAAGGGCAGATAGGCCGGGTGAAGAAGTAGACATTACAAGTCACAACATTAAAGAAGACTCTACATTGTTCGGGGGAGAATTTGCAAAGGATAATATCACATCACGTCGTCGTCGGAAGATATTATCTGATCCTGCCAAACTCAAAGAATACAAATTTGATACAGAAACGGTATACACATTTGACTTTTATGAATTCATTGCAGATATTACATCGTGGTCACTGCCGTTAGGGTTTGCACACTTGGATTTGGAAACAATATTGGGTAGACAGCCTATTGTATGGGTTGGTAAGACGGACGAGCGGTATATATGGCAAGGAAGTCTTATTCATAAGAAAATATTATCGGAACAACAATCCCTAGCAGTAGTAGAAGATGAGGATGATGATTTGATTGAGGACTAATAAAACTAACAGTAGTTGTATTGATCTGCTTAATGATGCCTCAGGTGTTTAGATTCCACATATACCTATTAGTTTACACAACACTACTATATGCCCTCATTCCCCCACGTAGATATTGTAGAATAGTATCCTTCACGGGCCCAGGCACTTCAATACGATATGCTTTACGATCAGAGGGACTTCTTGATATGTTGTCTGCTTGATCTATCTTTGCCTTCCACAGAGCAAATTCAAATAAGATTGTAGCCTCTTTTACTTCATAGAAGGCAACCAATCTTTTCACCTTGGCCAGTTTTTCTTCATCTATCTTTACCAAAGTTTCCGTGAATAAATTGTTCCAATTAGGATCTTCTATTTTTTGTCTAAGCACAGGGATAATAAGTTCTCCTCCTCCTCCTCCTCTCCATTCTACTCCAGGAATATCCTTTATCTTAGCCTTTATATCTGGATGCACAACCTGAATGATATTTAAACGAGTTGAAAGGCTTAGGAATTTGAATCTCAACAATGATGAGCATCCCTTAAATGCTTTATATCCGATCTTTATTTCCTCATCATGTATAACTATCTCCCGTAAACGTGCACAATCTCGAAATGCACCATCATCAATCTTGGTAGCTGTCGATGGAATGGTAATACGTTCTAATGAAGAACAACTGTTAAATGCATGTTCACCAATCTTGCTAATGGTTGAAGGAAGTTCCACACTTCTTAACGATGTGCATTGTCGAAATGTACTTGATTTAATCATCTTAATCCCCTCTGTTAACACAACCGTCCGTAAATTTCTACATCTCATAAATGCACCATCATGTATATCATCAACGGTAGATGGTATTGCAATACCTTCCAACCATATACATTCATAAAATGCATTACTGCATATCTTTTTTAATCCGTCATTAAGCACTACCTCTCTTAATCCAATGCATTGTTTAAATGCACACATACCAATCTCCAGAACAGAAGAAGGTATTGTGATACTTTGCAATGCTTTGCAGTCTGCAAAGGCTTTGCCATCTATGATCGATAGACCCTCATTCAATACTACCTCTCTTAAATTACGGCAACTATTAAATGCCTCATAGCCAATCTCTATGACAGTAGAAGGTATTGTTATCCTTTGTAATGATGTGCAGCTTCCAAAGGCTCTGCGGCCTATCTCCGTCGATCCCTCATTCAACAATACTTCTCTCAATTGAGTATAGCCTTCAAATGCCCCACCATCAACAGCAACAACACTTGGATGAAAACGTATATGTGTCACGTTCCTGGGAACATCTTTACGCCCAGTATACTCAAACATTATAACTTGTGCCGGTGCATCATCATTCAGCTTTGTCCTTTTTGACAAAATATCTTCTTCACTGGAACTCATGGTTTATTCACCCAATTAACAATCTAATATTGCAGTCTATTGCAGTTACTTACGACTACTAACAATGTTTGTAATCTGATGTCGGAGGTATTATTGATTGTCTATTTTGCAACAAGGCAGGATATAATTTTTGTGTATTTTTGGTTCTTGGGTATGAGGTAACGACGCCACAAGCACCGCCGTATAATTAGACTTAACCTTTCTATCTAATAATAGCTGTTTGTAATTTGATCGAGAGGTATTGAATATACTATATCTCAATTGCATAAGGCGGTATATTAGTGTGTGTGGTGTTTAAGTAGAAGAGACCATTATGCACTAGGCATATCCTTAAGCTATCTAAAGTAGCGGCATTAGCGCAATATCAAAAAGCTATGGGCCGATATGTGTGGTAGTTTGCTATTAGAGGTTTAAAGATGGGGTACCAAAGAAGAGAGCGTAGTATTACCTTGCCGTCGTGTCGAGTAGTATTTGTCGTGCTCAGTATTATTGTTGATTAATTATTAAGCCGAGAATTCACTATAAAAAATCATCTAGAAAAAAAGAACACATCATATGCTATCATATGCAACAAATCTCTATCGTACCTAGCTCATCAAAAGTACTCCAAAAAGATCTAATACACGTCGTATGATATATTTGGGATTGGTATATACGAAATAATATGAGTACAAGTGATATTAATAATGATCAGTGTGGTGGTAGTAGCGGGGAAATGAAATCAACAATTAATAAAGTGTGCTCATGTGAACAAACTGATGTTAATAACATCACAGAGGGTATCGATAGCGTTACTATACTGAACGATATATCAACGTGCGCTGCTTGTGGTAAAGAGGGTAATAGTGATGATATGAATACATGCAACAAATGTAAGATGGTGAAATATTGCAATGCCGTCTGTAAAAAAGTACACAAAAAGAAGCATAAGAAAGATTGTGAGGAACATCAAAGACAAGTAGCAGAGTTACACGATGAAAAGCTATTCAAACTACCTCCACCAAAGGAAGATTGTCCAATTTGTTTTATACAGTTACCATCAATAAATACGGGTTGGAGGTTTCAGTCATGTTGTGGTAAAGTCATATGTAGTGGATGTGTACATGCGCCTGTCTATGACAACCAAGGTAATGAAGTTGATAATAAACTGTGCCCATTTTGTAGAGACCCATTGCCCGGATCAGATGAGGAGGCAGTAGAAAGGACAAAGAAACTTATGAATGCTGAAGACCCTATTGCAATACATAATACAGGATGTGACTATCGAGATGGGACATGCGGCTTTCCTCGAGACCATACAAGGGCATTAGAACTATTTCATCGGGCAGCAGAACTTGGTCATGCTAAAGCATATGGTGCTATTGGTTATGCATATGATGTTGGCAGAGGTGCAGAAATAGATAAGAAGAAGGCGATGCATTATTATGAACTATCAGCTATGGGAGGAAATGCGGCGGCTAGGCACAATCTTGGCAATGTTGAGAAAAGTTCAGGCAATTTCGATAGGGCATTGAAGCACTACATGATTGCTATTGAAGGCGGAAGTAGTCAAACATTGGAGTATATTAAAAGCCTCTATTTAAATGGACAAGCAACAAAAGAAGACTACTCAAAAGCATTACAGTCATATCAAGATTACATTGGTAAGATTAAGAGTCGTCAGAGGGATCAAGCTGCTGCATACGATGATCTGTATCGTTATCATTAGACGTACAGGTTTGTTTAGTAGTATATTTGTTCTTGTCTCAAAAGCGTTAGGGTGGGGTGAACTAACTAATCTTTCTAATCTAATCTTTACTTGAATCAAACAGGCGTAGACTGTTGAATAAGATTCATATTCGATACTCAAAACAGACTATACTGTTACAGATACTTTTCTAGTTTACAAAGTTGAATATCTAATCTACAGTCTAATCTAGATGTATAATTCCTTTCCATGCCTTCTCAAAGTTTTCCCCTTCTCTGAGACATATTGTTCATATCATAGCTTGATCATGTCATACTTCTTCCTTGTAAGTTCTCGAATCGGTCTTCTACTTATTGCAAAACATCACTTCTCCCAACAAATCAATCTCATTCACACATTCTTCTTCCTCTTCATCTCTTGGCAAATGCTCTTCCAAGAACATATCAATCTGACTAACACTGGCCATACCACTTCTCATCGCCATTGGTATACCATCCACAAATAATACTAATGTAGGTAACTTACTAAATGTCATATCATATTGTCGTATTATATTCATAAACTCTTGTGAGTTGGTACGTTCATTAACATTCCATTTGCAAAATGTAAGGCGATTTTCATACTTTGGTAGGATACATGATAGTGTATTATCAATTAATCGACATGGCCCGCAGTTGGGTATGTAGCAATCTATAAGTGTTACTTTATTAGATTGTAGGATTGATTTGTAATTGGTATCGTTAATGTGTATTGCTTCTTTAGTATCTAAAGAGATATCATTCGTCGTTGTCGGAGGGGGTCGTTGTTGCAATACTGTATCGACGGTGCCGCCAGCTTGATAGAATAGCTTTGACGACGACGGCTGAAAGTGGCGTATGCTGCAGTTGTTTTGGTTGATATGCGTATTGCATCGTAGTTGATGTGTTGATGGAGGAGTGAATGCTGATATCAATGATATCGATGAGAGCAAAGATAGCAAAGATAGCAAAGATAGCAATGACAATGCAATGATAAATGCAAAATGAAGACGATGCATAGGTCGAATCATACTTCTGATCTGGCTGTGGATAATGATACTTTGTTATACTGTATGATAGTAGACGTCTCCTTTTACTTCTGTGATTGTATCTGCTTTGATCTTTGCTTAAAATACTTTGACATCTTTCTCAATTTTGGCCACGTCGCCCGGACTACGATACCGCTTGCCTTTGGCAAGTTGAAGATTGATGAGAGTTGAGACAAAGATGGAGTTTTCACCGACCATGAAAACTAATCTCACCTTTTGTGAATTGCATCAGTAGTCAGCATGAGCCAATATAGCAGAGATCAATTACTCTACAATCAAAGCCTATGGTATACCAACAGTACTCTCACTAGTTTAGTAATTGTTGATCTTTCGATTAGTAGTGGTTAGGAGCTAATATTCAATCATTGAGATAGGATACGCTTGGTATCCTTGAGTGACTCAGTGCCATCATCCTCCTCATCGATCTATTGCTATATATTGCTTCTTATTAATATAATATATTGAAGCTCTCTACTCTGTATCCGTTTACCTTCTTGATATATAAAGTATCAATCATTCAGCAGGGGATCAGTATATATTAGTACAAAAGTTAGCCCGGAGATACGAAGATGATACTATATTGCAACAAAATGAGCATAAGATGTGGACAAAGATTTCAATTTATTGCTTCATTATCATCATTATGGCAGCAACATATCATATCTACTAGCACATCATGTACTATTGCAAATGATATACACAGATATCTAAGTAATGAACGATGTACCGCCAAACGATTCATAAGTGACTCTTCTATTAACAGACCAATAAAAGTTGCATTACCAGCATTTGGTCAAAATGGTACATTAGTACTACGAAATGATTCGTCCAATATGAACATATCAAATGTACAGATTATACCACAGTGGAGAGATGATGCAATGATTGAGTTACTTCCATTAGATTGTAGTTCTAGAGGTGTTGATGAGGTAGAGGAGATTGCTACAGCCTTTGAAAACACATCTGAAGACTCAGTATCAGCAACAATACAAGAAACATATGGACCAATGCAATTTACAAATCATACAGAAGGAATAGTAACATCATTAGGACGCAAAGGATCATTAGTAGAAGTCGACATATTAGATACTGAAGAACCATCACTTAGCAACGATAACAGCAACAACAATAGCAAACAGAAGATGAAACTTATAGCAACAATACCCGAAAAGTCAAATCTAACATGTCAATTAAACAATACTCTTAGCGGTGGTAGTGATATCAATATTGATGGAAAGTTGGAAGGTGATACACATCTATCAACCAATGGTGGGAATATTACAGTGTCAAAGTTACGTGGACATCATGTCAGTCTAGAAACAACATTGGGTGTAATTCATGTTAAAAAGGCTATAGAAGCAAAGTCTGTACATATTCAAACATATAATAGAGTGCGTGCACAAATGTTAAATGGATCGAGTGTTGCCATTAATGTTAAAAGAAGACCATCGCCATCTTCTACTACTTCTAACGATGCCACGAAGACAACATTAGAGAAGAGTTTTACAAAGTTAGATGAAGATGACGAAGGTGCAGTAATCGATGTAGGATCATTGTATATATCAAATAGTGGCGGCGGCGAATCATCCAATGAAGCTCATTTGTTAGTAGAGAATTTCAATAGAAGAGAGAATATCGTGGGATTGGTCCGTGTTAAGAGTTGTCATGGTCATGTTACAGTTCATGCAAAGACCACTGGTACTACTACTGAAGAAATGGATGATACTTCAGATGACGACCAGCAGCTTACTCATCAGAATCAATCATCTCCATTGGTTGATGTTGGAGGAGTAAATGGCAGTTGTGATATTACATTGGAGGCATCATCATCATCGTCCAATGATACTGCCAATATTGCAAACAACAATGACAATACAGTAATTACTGGTACACGGGTACACTTTGATGCCATGACACCTGACTCAATAAGTACAATAACATCTCGTTCAAGTGATAGTAGTAACAAGTATCATTCAAGTATAACAATGGATCGAAAGTTGGAAACAGAAGTACGAATGTTGTCCGTGGCAAAGTCTGCTTTGCCAATTGAGTTTGATGCATATTCATTAACAAGTGATGATACAGAGGATGTACAATCAACTTTAAAGGGTGTTAGTGATGCAATACTATCCAAACAATGTCCCTCACTGTCCGATGATAATGGTCAAGCTATATCAATCGAAACAGGTGCATACTTAAGTGACGATCGACAGCAACTGATGACGGCACACGAGGGTATAGAATATATACAGGGTACAATATCAAATCGTAGTGGTGAACCAGATAGTCGATTTGATGTACGATTACAATCTTCTTCCCGTGGTAAGATTAATATCGATGGAGCTGCATCTCAAGCCTTGAATAGCTTTAAGAAGCAGTCATCATCTTCTTCTGATAATGACGAAAGGCTAGACTCCTCTTCGTTACCTCTACTTACAGTGGCAACAGATGGTACAATCAAACTTGAAACATTAAGTTGGTTTGGTAGTATTGCAAGACGATATGGTATGGATGAGGAGAAGAATGATAGAAATGTTGGACGTCAGGCTAGTCGGAAGCCACGACTTGGATGATAGACCTAAAAGGTTAAAAGTATCCATCTAGAAGATCGTTTTGCACAATCCTAAGCACATTACCCTTTACTATAGTTCTCTGATGGTACGTGTAGCATACGACATGGTCGAATTCCTAGTATATACAAATGCAGAAGCACTGTGCAATGCCAATTATACCTTTTTCAGTCGGTATCCTTCTACGGCTGTGGATCCTCAACTTGCGACCTCTATATCAGATCTGATGTTCAATATAAATGTCCCGAAAGTTTGAAATGAACCTCTCATGATATGGGAACATGCCATTCAGTATATGGACAACAATTAAGGTGGGGATACCTTACCTACTCATTGGGTATATTTTTGTGCATATGATATGTACTTTTGGCATCCGTATCTGTTATCTTCTATAGAATGATAATAGAGATGTAAGGGATAGATATATCGAGTATTTACATTTAGTCATTGCATCTCCAATCACATTCCTAATACTAGCAGCTGTAACAACCAGTCATACCAAGTCAAAATCACAATACAGCTTCCTCAAACTTTCTTCTTTGCCTTCAATCTTGGAATACAATTTTCATATGCTGGATTCAACCTTCGTCTTTCTTTATTCCAATGTGTATGAAAAACAGGCTGAGTCTTCTCCTTCTCGGAAGCAGAAGGTTCGGCGGCGGTACCACGAGCAGAAGAAGTACGACCCTTCTTTAGCCACTCATGAGGGAAGAATCTTTGCATTTGGAGACTCTGAACCACTTCTCCGTCTTTATCCAATACATTATCACCGAAAAAGGTTTTCGAAATATAAATACATGTGATATTGTCTTTTGACCTACTAGCCTCAAACCCCTTCTTCTCTTCCTCTGACTCAAAGTAGCCCTTATTGCAATTACATTCAGCACGATTACAACTGCTGAAAAAACTTCCCTTGTGAGTATATTCAAAAGTGTCAACCGTTAAAGGACAGTTCCGGTGGTCAAACACAACAATACAATCACAGAGAGGGATATCCAATGCCTTTGCTTGGCTTAAGATTATTTCCGAATGGTCCAGAAACAGCTTGAGCTGAATCATTGTCATATTCATTTCAAACTCTTCTAACTTCTTTTCAGCCCTTTCACAGTCTGTTATTGATTTTGGCCACAGCCTACCTTGAAACTGACCAGCCGTTTCATCGGTAAATGACTTGCAACAAGTTAGCTTGTGACTATTTGACCAATCTTCCTTCTGACAAGTTTCTGAGCAGTATGTCATGTGGTGGCAGCCATTACATTGCAATACCTCTGTCCTACTAAGGGATTTGTTGCATTGGCAGCAGTATGAGCCGTTGATATTCAGGACAGATCTGAGTATATCTAATAGCTTGGTGCAATTGAGATCGTTTGTAATGTCTGGGCTTTGTTCTAGGTGGACTAACTTCTCTTCAAGTATGCTCTTCTTGCTTCTAATAGCCTTTGCAGTCTTTTGATGAAATGATATTTCATGTACAGATTTCAGAATATTCCGAATACGATGAAAGAGTGAGATAATGCAGTGAGGCACTGACATTGGATGCTCTTTGCTGTATTCTCTTCACACATATGTGAATGATATTGCTCCATAAACCCCAAACACATCTCAACTAAGCCATGTCGGATGGCAAAAGCAACACGGATGTCACTCGGTTTATCATTTCTTCCATCCCGGAGCATAACTGCTGACAATCCCGCCACAACAACAGCACCGGCATAATTATGCACATAATTCATCCCCAAATCTATCATCTCCATAATAACATCTTTATCAATGCAGTCGCCTTCCACCATAAGAGGCTGGAGAACGGCCTCGGACGATAAGATCCCCTCCTTCTTCACATCACGTATCAACCCAACAACAAATGATATTATGCAGTTGGGATAGTAATCTTTCGATACAATGGGAATAGAACCAATACTACCTAATAGTTGTCTATCTTCTGCAGATGAACTAACAGCGCTTCCAACTAATTCTCCAGTAATTGCCGTTCCCAAAACAGCAATATCTACACACTTTTCAACACTCAATTTGTTCACTAAATCGGGTCTGTGTTCATCCCAAAATCCCCACTGAATGATAGCTGAAAGTATCCTTCATGCTTTACAAGAGTATTCACCGCCTTCTTATCTGTACTGTTACTGATCATATCCGATATGAGTTGAACGAAAGGTAAAATACCCTCCTGCCAGTGTTTGTTACTTTTGAAGAATAGACGATTCGTGTCGTTACACATACACCTAACCAATGGACCGATTTGCCCAGCAATTTTCACTTTACTACTCGGTTCTAATTCAACCGCCTTTAGAAGGACTTTAATCCATAATGAAGGAGACTTTAAATCTCCACCTACATTTGATATAAGGGCCTCAAATGTCTCATCCTCACACTTCTTGAGAAAACCATGAAGAGTGGATGAAAGTATACCACTCTGATCTAATGAAATATTTGGCCAACTAATACCTTGAGTTGGTACATCTTCACTTGTTAACTTTGTTAATACATCGGTTACAGACCCATTACCCAAACGAAATCGTATTGCTGTTAGTGTGTGATGATTGGGATGGATATACGTTCCATTCGGAGTACGCCAGACAAGCTGATTTTCAGGACTAACCGCAGAGGTACTAGCCGTTGTCTGTTGCTTTGCAGCCTTACGCTGCTGACCTCTCTTCTTCTTATTCGATGATACCATATCGTAATGATTACTAGAATATTGTGTATGTTTAACTGTGATGCACCGATAGGTTTTAAGTCTTGTGTTATAAAATGTGGAAGAAGCTTAACACTTTACTTTAGAGTTATTATATAACTGGTTTATGATCAATATGTAAAGGTTTATTGATGTATTGTAGGCGTTTTGTTTGTATAGGTAGCTCTATTAGGTATTAGAGTAGAAGTAGGTAGAAGTGCACCGTCTCACCAAAGTTGATGAGATTTTATTTAGACGGCGGCGGCGATATGTTGCAAATAGATATACCTAAAGAACCAGTAGATTATGCGGATATTGCAATAGTATAAACGGTATATTGTATATTGTAGGCGGAGTAATAGCTGCACTATTACCAAGCAAACTCTTGTACAATATGTATTATTCTGTGAAAATAGTGCGACAAAATGTCCCACTCTTTATGTATCCATTATTATATCCATATAGTGGCCTTAAATAACCACAACCGCCCGTGGTTGATTCCCAGCTCAGCACTTTTCCTCAATCTCTAAGAGGTAAAAAGGTTCATCATGGCGTCCTCTTCTTTAGCTCTACTACTACTTTAATTTAGATGTTAGATATATGGCATTCGGGTCAATATAGCAACACTAGATGCGATACAACGTCCTTGTAAGTAATCTGGCATATCTATCGTGGTTTGGTCACAATAGTACTCTGAAGTTACTACTTCACTGATGTGTAAAAAATCAATTGCGCGAGCGTATGCACATCTAGAACGATATAGACGTATGCAGTCGATATGGTATTGTTCCTGGTATTCGATGATTAATTATGATGACCTTTGATATCGTTTTTTTTTGGGTGGTTTGAAGCAGCCTACTCATTGCAATGTTGTATGATGTGCACTACCAACAATATTAGTGGTTGATGCGTTAGAAGTTAGATCTACGACACCAACGCAGCATACTAGTACTACCGTGGTCACCATCACCCACCAGCCACTACAATTGATAAAAACAATATAATATATGATGTCTGCAACGTATTAGATGTTATGTGGGATTGGAGATACGGTATGATATTCGGTTTAGATTGCAACAAAATAGTAGTGAATAGTAACGACAAGCAGCCTCTCTCATTTATGAAGACTATGGACTAGCTGATACTCAACTACGCGATACCCCTTAACGGTTATATATTAGAAAAGTGCCAAATGGTCGTATGATACCTCCTATACCCGAGGTAAAGCAGCATCGATGTCATGCGTTAACTTCTTCAATTTTCGAATTATTCTTATGTTAGATTGACAACTCTAGACGGAGCAATATTGGTAGAAAACGTATGATGATGTACAACAATCAACATCAGATATATGAGAACACATCCTGCTGTATATCTAGTATGGTCTGGCCGTATATGGATAGATTGGATACGATATTGTTGGTGCAATAAACAGAGCCACTGGTGTCACTACCGCTTGTGAGATCACTCTCCATGTTAGAGGTAGTAGATGCAGGCATCTTCTGATTACGGTGGGTAATCATCGACGGGATACCGTCACCATTTACATGTTTATGAGATTTTCTCTTCTTCAATGGCAAATTCCTAACATTGGATGAAGAGGAGGAAGAAGAGGTATGTCCCCCCGCTGTGGAAACTGTCACAGTGGATGAATATGGACGCTTCTCACCCAGGGATACACTCTTCGTAGAAGCACTTGATACACTCATCATATCCTCAGATTGCACATTCCCATTTAAGGGAATCTTATTCTTTGCCTTGCGTGATTTTTGACATACCATACTCCTACATAACTCGGGATAATCTCTCTGAAAGAGATCATGGGAGAAGGCACCAGCATCTCCACCACGGGATACTTGTTTGAACCCCCATCTATTCAACTTGCGTGTGAATGAAGGATACTTGGGTGTAGTAGACGATTTCGTCGACGCCGTACCATTCTCAGTTGAAATATACCGCGGCAATACCTGTGTGGTGAATACATCTGGATTGAGAACGACAAAGGCCTTGCCATGAGGTAACCATGAGACGACATCACTGATGGATGTATCAGCTAGAATCGCATGTAGACGCATCGGAAACGTCTCCTTGTTGGTCTCTGCAATACTTGAATAAAAGGCACGGGATGATGCTAACGATGTCGACAAAGACTCTGGTGTAGGTGATACGTTGTTATTGTTTGGTGGAGCAGCAGGCTGGGTGTCGAGTCCAGCCGCGACGGCTGCTGCCCGTAGAGCCTGTAGGTGATCTTGAATCATAGGTACACAACTTGTGTTCATATCATCATCAGCATCACTGATATTGTGGGTAGATGCCCTACGAGATTGGTGGGCAGATGTAGCAACAGTATAGGCTGGTATAGAGGTGGAGGCAGCTGTTGACATCACTTGTTGAGAGGAGGAGGAGTTATTAAAATTTGTTGACATCGTTGATGGGGCAGAATAATTCTCTGATGGATAAAGTTGTGTAAGCGCCGTAGCGGCCTCCATGAGGTGTAGTAGTCCAGACATTATAGAGTATATTGTTTTAAATCCAACTATTGATTGCAATTTGGATGGATGACAGCTTGAATTGATCTATTCTACTCAGCACACTCAGTATGTGGTTTGTGTCCCTACTATTTTTTTACAGAGAATGCCAAATGGCTTTGTGACACGGAGTACCGCTCTGGTGTCTGATCATTCTGACGTGGATAAAAGAAGAAAGCAGATTTTTTGAATAAATCGCCAAATGGATACCTTTTGGAGTGGCCGGCCATCAACTTTGTTTGCAACTAAAGGGGTGGATATTGAGAGAAGATATCGCGCACTGCGCTTTACCCAAATAAATCATACTACTAACAATGTAGTAGCTAAATTGACGGGATATAATATCCCTTGGTTGTTCTTTGTTAGGATTCCGGTCTATTTCTATAACAAATACTACATAAAGATACACCGTACTACCGTACCCAAATCCTATCCATAGCAAACTTGATCTAACATAACCCAAAATAGTGCGACAATCTAGTGGATTTTAGTAGCAAAAATGCACG
>Ga0075437_12172_pt1 | contig 19338 bp, 8 predicted proteins | sample MintriMetagenome_FD_74266 | JGI IMG/M metagenome (GOLD analysis project Ga0075437, IMG submission 74266) | Marine eukaryotic communities from Monterey Bay, USA to study complex ecological interactions - Minidiscus trioculatus and... | ecosystem: Environmental > Aquatic > Marine > Unclassified...
GAGTTAGTACTTTTGTTGAGTAGCCAATTTCGATGGCTGTCTCTCTCTTATCGCCCGTCAGAACCCACAGCTTGATTCCAGCCTTTTCAAGGTTGGCAATGGTTTCTGGTACTCCATCTTGCAGTCTATCTTCGATTGCAGTAGCGCCTACAATATGCAAGTCTTTCTCGATCTCATACGCAACAGCGGTTAGCTTTGAATCTCTATCATCAATCGATGTTGAAGCTTCCTTGAACTTTGTAAGCCATTCGTTTGCAGCAGCATCGGTGAGAATCTTCACTCCAAGAACTAATGTTCGTAGCCCTTCTGATGCAAATTCTGTCCGGTGAAGAGAGCATGAAATGTCAGCTTAGGGAAAGGGTTGTTATTCAGGCTAGAGGCATTCATTAGCAAATGCAAACTTACCTCCTAAATACGCTTGTAGGCCAAGAAGCAAATCAAGCTCTGAGATTTCTACCTCCGACTCTGGCTCGGCAGGTTCTCCATCATCAGTCTTATCAACGATACTATCTAGCATGCGAGCACCTTCAGCCACTCCTTCGACAAGCATTGATGAATCAGCTCCCTTACACAGTAGCATGGGTACAGAGCCAAGTTCCGGGGGTGAGCAAACTAACACGGACATTCTCTTACAGTTGGAATCAAACTTATTCACGGCAAGGATGGGCCATGTCTCAACACGAGGAGTCACACCATTGTTAACTGATTTACTTACTTGTGGAGCTGAGTATTTAAATGGTGATGATTTCGCAGCAAGCATTATGTGGGCAGGTTTCATGCCTCAGATCAGGCAAAAATCCTGATTTTCTGCCGGCTCTCAGGCAATGTTTGGCCATCAAGTGGGGGTATAGCATCATGTAGGTGTTGCAATAGTGGTTGTTTGGCATTTGATTTCTTAGGCATAGGTTATTAAGGTGGAGGGAAATTAGGGTTATATGAGACATAAGATATTTAGGGGAGACGTAAGATAGTTTGCTAGCAGCTGTCAGCGATTATATCAATCGCCAAAGATCTAAGATCCAAAAGTTTAAAGCTCGAACTGAACCCCACATGTTGCTAAGATGAAGAGAAGTCTATACTCTTTAGTTATTAATATCTTAAATACAACAACAAAATAATTGCAAATCATCATGTCATATTTATCAAAAGTCATCCCGTTAGTTAGGGCAAGGTCATCATCCCCAATCGTTGGGTTGAACCACTCTATCACAAGTTCAACCAACACTACTGCTATATCTCGTGCACGTACACCTCCTTTACGTTCCATCTCTCCACTATTATCTAGTGGTAGTGATAATGGATTATCATTTGGTAGTAGCAGTAGTACTCGTGGATATGCCACTGCATTTACTTCACCATTAGATGGCAGTTTAGGTACTATCAACGGTTGGGGTAATAACAAGAAGTCATTTGTACGCTTAATGAGTGATGTATCTGTTCCTGAGGCACCCACATCGAGTCACCCACATACACCAATTCCCGGTGCTACTGGAAAGCTTATCTATACTGAAACGTAAGTAAATTTTTAGTGAGAATTTGCAATACATATGATATGTTCATAAAATAGTATGTGTCTAATATAACACATGTTGCAATATTTTAATGCATATGTGTTGATTTATATCTCATTCATACAGTGATGAAGCTCCTGCTTTGGCAACCTTTAGTTTACTTCCAGTTCTATCCAAGGTGAGTTTCTTTTATGTATGTATAATTTACACTTTTTACCTTATATATCTTATGAATATCAATAATACTCATATGAATCATAATGTTTTGTGATTAATATAGTTTGGGGCATTGGCACAAGTTGATGTTGTTCCTTGTGATATCTCAGTTGCTGGACGTGTATTGGCAACATTTCCTGAGAAATTAAAACCCGATCAACGTGTTCCCGACAACCTTGCATACTTGGGAGAATTATGTAAAACTCCGGAGGCAATTGTTGTTAAACTTCCCAACGTTAGTGCAAGTATTCCTCAACTCGATGGTTGTATTGCCGAGCTTCGTTCGAAAGGGTATGATGTACCGTTGTATCCACATGAACCAAAAGATGATGATGAACGAGCTATTCAGGCACGATATGCCACTGTTTTAGGATCGGCGGTTAACCCTGTATTACGTGAGGGTAACTCAGATCGACGTGTTGCAGCTCCTGTGAAGGCATATGCTCAGAAAAATCCTCACAAAATGGGTATTTGGAGTAAGGCATCTCGAACACATGTAGCACATATGGACAAGGGTGATTTCTTCTCGAGTGAGCAAAGTACTACTATGAAGGATGCTACTGATGTGATTATTGAACATGTAGCGCCCGATGGAACTGTTACAGTATTGAAGGAGAGTACAAAGCTACAAGCAGGGGAAGTTATTGATGCATCCACAATGAGTGTCGAAGAGCTTTGCAACTTTTATGAAAGAGAGATTTCTGATGCCAAAGAGAATGATATTCTTCTCAGTTTGCATCTCAAAGCAACTATGATGAAAGTTTCGGATCCTATCCTATTTGGTCACTGTGTTAAGGTGTTTTTCAAGCCAGTTTTTGACAAGCATGGTAAGACCCTTGATGACATTGGAGCAAACCCAAACAATGGACTCGGTGCTGTACTTGATTCGATTGATACCAAACTCTCAGCTGAGAAGGCGGCAGAAATCCAAGCTGATATCGATGCATGTTATGAGGAACGCCCTTGGCTTGCGATGGTGAATTCGGATAAAGGTATTACTAATCTTCATGTACCATCCGATATTATTATTGATGCATCAATGCCCGTTGTTATCCGTGACTCCGGTCAGATGTGGAACAAGGATAATGAATTGGAAGATACCAAATGCTTAATCCCCGATCGTTCATATGCTACCATGTACCAAGAAGCCATCAGTTACTGCAAAACTCATGGTCAATTTGATGTTGCCACAATGGGGAACGTAAGCAATGTAGGTTTAATGGCCCAAAAGGCAGAAGAGTATGGTTCTCACGATAAGACATTTGAAATCCCTGCTCAAGGTGTTGTCATGGTCCGTGATAAGAATACGAATGAGGTATACTTTGAGCACAGTGTAAAGGAGGGAGACTTATGGCGTATGGCACAGACTAAGGATGCACCCATCAAGGATTGGGTAAGACTTGCTGTCGAGCGTGCCAAGGCTACAGGGGACAGGGCAATCTTCTGGTTGGACAAACGTCGTGCACATGATTCATCCCTGATTGATAAAGTCAATACTTACCTGAAGGATTACGATCTCAGTGGTGTTGACATTTCGATTATGAAGCCTGTTGATGCCATTCGAGTTTCAATGGAGAGGGCAACAGCAGGAAAGAATACCATCAGTGTAACTGGTAATGTATTGCGTGACTACTTGACAGATTTATTCCCCATCTTGGAGTTGGGTACCTCTGCTAAGATGCTCTCCATCGTTCCATTGTTGGCTGGTGGTGGATTGTACGAGACTGGTGCTGGAGGTTCCGCTCCTAAGCACGTCCAGCAATTTGTAGAAGAAGGACACTTACGTTGGGACTCTCTTGGAGAGTATCTTGCTACAGCTGTGGCATTTGAAAAGCTGGGCGACAATACCGGCAATAAGAAGGCTATCCTACTAGCCGATACATTGACCAAAGCTGTGGGCCGTATCCTAGACAACCGAAAGAGTCCATCACGTCGTGTTAATGAAATTGATAACCGAGCTACCAACTTTTATGTAGCTCTTTACTGGGCGGAATACCTTGCTGCCGAGGATCCATCATATCAAGAAATCTATGATAAGCTCAGTAGTAACAGGAGCAAAATTGTTGAGGAGTTCCAAGGGGCTCAAGGAGATAAGATGGATGTTGGAGGCTACTACAAGTTTGATCACGACAAGACAAAGCACGCTATGTTACCCTCTGCCACTTTGAATGAGATTATGGATAGCGTTTAATCTCCAAGGTGATGTGATAGAGTACGGTTAGAGTTGGGAAGAGGGGCCAAGGATAATGAGAATGTAGGAATGTTGAAGTACGGAACGTTAGCATCTTAATGTTCTGAAGTAAAATAATAGAATGAGAGTTTTGTGATACGTCAGGAGCTTAGGCATATTGAGTACTACAATAAGATTGGATGCTCTCACCACTCGCTCGCTCGCTAACTTTGGTATCCTCAAAAATCAACTCTTGTGATATGATACTCTCAAACCTCAACCTCTCGCCGACATGTTCTACGACAACGGCAATAACAACAAAACAACGAACTGCTCACTATCAACTATTGGTAAAATACTAATAATTGCAACATCCTTATTTGCAATGGTAGTACCTCTGATTTGTTGGAGTATTCAATTTCTCGTATCGGTACTAAGTATATCATATGATAAGGAACCTTCTTCTTCATCATATTTTATAACGATGATATCAAATATCGGGAAACAAATACCACGGATAGCAGCTTGTACTTTTACTGCTTACATCGGCATATGTATAGGATATGTTGGCCTTGTTAATGTAGGATTACTAAACCCCGACAGAGAATAGTAGAACATCAAAAAATTACATAAAATGATATGTTAGTATTGTTATTGTTATTAGTACAGTTTATAATACAGCGATACAGAATGAATGATATCAAAACAATAACTGAAACTAGTACTATTGTCAAATGATGATAAAGGGTTGGTTTAAATCCAAACAGCACAGCGCGGCGCCTCATTCAGACTACATACATAGGTACATACACGCTAGAGAGTAGAGAGGAAGAGTGAGTAAATTTGGCGACCGGATTTTCAGTAGTACTTATTTTTTAGAAGTAGTTGAGAGGTAGTGTTAGTTGCTTGGGTTGGCAATCAACAACGAAACAACAACACACACAGCCGGAGAATCGGTAGCATCGGTAGAGAATCATCTTTGCTTAGGCGATGGCCGTGGTGGCCTTTTGGAATTGCAACAAATAAATATACCAGCATTGTAGGCAACAACAAAAAAATTATATTATCTCCAAAGACAGAATGCTCCTCCTACCATTATTGCTACTCCTCCTACCGGGTGGCAATCAAGCTGCCTTTTGGAAGAAGATTAAACCAAGAATTACACGACCATCGGGACCTACGAATGTTACCCTTGATGTTGTTTCTCGGAGTGAATTGGGTGTGTCATGGACACCTCCGACATACAACGGTGGAAAAGAAATTACCAAGTATTTGGTTGAGTGGGATACTGATAAGTATATGACAAGTGGTATTGCATCACCATCTAATCCATATGGTAATAGTGTTGATGGTCCATTGGTACGATCGGAGGTGGTAGCAGCGGAAGAGGCTGACTTTCGAATTGCAGGTTTGGATGAGGGAAAGAAATATTACGTTCGAGTTTCAGCGTATGGTGATGGATATTCCAATGCCATTTCCGCGGAACCATCCTATGCCGTCCCTACTGGAATGTTACCTGGTTTTATCACTGATGTATCATTAACAGTTGCGACAGATTCCGACACAGCTGACCGATTACGTTTGAGCTGGAGTGCACCCGAATTGGATGTGAATGGATTCAGTGTATTACCATCAGGATGTGCTGGCGGAGAATCCCCTCCAACAGCTCCTGATGACATTGAAGCGTATAGAATCATTTGGGGTACTCATCCATCCTTTTCCAATGCTTTGGTATATGATTTACCAGCAGTGATTGGGGATGGATCGCCTCTACGTTGCTGTCCTTCGAGTATCAATGATGATGGGGTTTGCAATATAGAACTTGGTGCGGAGGTTCAAACAATCTCCATCAAGTATCCACAATCATCTATATCATCTAATAGTGGTGAGGATTTGTTTGATAGTGGTGCAGTGAGGGTTGCATATGTCGGAGCACAGAGCAAGTCAATTCAGATTGTTACACCGGCAGATGGATCACAGGTAGTATCAATCTCTCCCTCTTCGTCATTGCCATTGAGTAGTCCAATTGCAGTTGGGGATTTGATTCGAATTCAAAGTAATGTCTACATTGTTTCCAACGTGGATAATTGGCCTTCTTCTATTGAAATATCATCAGAGTATGAATCAACATTGGGTACTACACAGCCAGACACTGTTGTTGCATACTTCACAACTCCTCCGAGCTCTTGCTTTGACTTGTCAAGCTCAGGCAACTCAGCTGAGAGCTTTCGTTCACACCTATCGCAAAACTTTGATGATAGTCCATTCGATGAGTCTCTTACTGTGAGTAGATCTACATTGGTCGAGCAGTATGAAAATGGTGGTGATTCAAGCGATACACGAGTTGTTGGGTACGAATATCATGTTACATTTACTGGTCAGGGATTCTCATCAACACTTGGAAATCCAGTAGAGGAGCTGTTGATTATCTCTACACCATCATCACATCTCTCATCTGTGGGTGATTGTAGTGTTCCATTTGTGTCGAATGGAATAGATATCTCAAGTGCAGTAACTGTGGATATTTCAACTGATGTTGATTCTGGATCAATCACACCGGGAGAAGACTACTACGTTCAAGTAGCTGCCATCAATCCTAGTGGAGTCGGACCATATGTATCAGCTACTCCCGAAGTTGAGACACCAAGGAGTCAACCTGGACTAGCTCAAAACTGTCAAGTGTATGCAACACCAACATCATCATCATCACTCAAGGTCGAATGGGATGGTGTATCTCCAAATCATGGCCAAGTTCCCTCATCCTACAGATTAGACTTTTATGACCTTGATGACATTTCATCTGATTCTGTGGCTTCACATACAGTTAGTGAGATTGACGAGGCCTCTCGATACTCTGTCGTTAAGACTGACTTGAACCCAGAAACAAGGTACAAGGTCCTCATCATACCTGTAAATGAGCTAGGAGAGGGCGGACCAAGTTGGTATAGCGACTTTAATCCCAGTGGAACCTTCCACGACGACGAGTATGATACTCCTCAAAACTACTTGGAAATGGCATGCCACGCCGTACCCACATGTCAAAGAGAAAGTGTAGAATGTACAGAGGATGATACAGGAAACTTTGCCATTGTAGCTCGGTCTGTTCCACCCCCCCCAATGATTGACGTTGGCACCTATCCAAGTGTTTCAACACAGAATAGATTCACCAAAGACTCAATACTTGTATCGTTTCAATCTCCATTGACTGTCAATACGAACAATAATGGAATGCCTACCGACAAGTTTCTAGTCGAATGGTCGACAACGTCATCCTTTTCACAATCCATAGATGGATTAGAAGATACACTCTGGTCGTCTGAAGTTACAGCACGATACTCTGATGAAAATGATGAAGATGCAGTAGGAGAGTTGTTGATTGAATCTTTGACAATGGGCACTCAGTACTTCGTACGTGTATCGGCTCACAACACTGCAGGCTTTGGAACAACAACCAACAGTGTACCAGCTACGCCCATGACACGATCGGATCCACCGTTTGAACCAATCCTATCGAGCTTGACCTCCAACTCTCTTGCATCTCTACAACCTACTGATAGTAGTTTGAGCGACAGTGCTCTCATTGGTACCTCACTTTTGTGCAAATGGCAACCTCCTCGAGTAGACTCGAGTAATGACCGACCAGATCTTGTTGGAGATGGAGGATCTGATGTATCATCCTATCTCGTCGAGTGGAGTAGGATTGCTTTTGATCAATACACACCCACCGTATTTGAGATTAATCTTGAGACGGCTTCCGGTTTAGGAGGATCAGCCGCATTTAGTGTTCTCACAGGATCATTTCAGATTCAATTTGATACGTCAGCATCATCCGAGCCTGTCGTTAGTGGTAGCTACGTGTCTGCCTCTATCCCAGTCGATGTGTCCACTGACATGCTCAAACAGATTCTAGAGAACATTCCAAACGTTGGCGAAGTACAAGTCGAATCTCCAGAACCCTTGTCATGGCGCATCACATTTCTCACCGAGTTGGGCGATGTAGATTTGTCACTTGCAGATAACAAGGTCGTTGATGATAGTTTGGTTGCTGGCACTGTCGATATTACCAAAACTACAGTCGGTATAATTCCAACCAACGCTGCTTACAACTATGAGATAGTTAATGATATCAACGCTCTCACAACAGACGATGGATATATCCACTACATCATTGAGCACCTCGTTCCTGGTATGAAAGTGTTTGTCCGTATTTCAGCTGGAAATCAAGTAGGCTATGGACCACGAAGGACTACAGCTCCTGAGTTTTCATCCCCAACACTACAACGGCCAGATGTACCAGTATCGTTGTACACTGATGATATGCCGCCATATCTATCAGTGCATTCCCCAACAGCTCTAGAGGTACATGTTGGGCCGCCCAGTTACGACGGAGGATCACCTCTTACTTCATTTTTGATAGAGTGGGATTCGTCGTCGACATTTGATTCATCGCCATTAGGAGATGGGTCTTCGCTTGGATCTATCCAGGCAAGTGCTACATCACAAGTATGTAGCTCATGTGTAGGAGAGTTTGATGTGACCACCGACACATTTACATATAGTGGCAACGACGACACTTCCAACCTCTTGATCCCTCAGCGCAAAATCATGGTTTACTTTCATGATGATAACGAATCCTATCTGTTTACAATTTCATCTGCAACATCAAGCACGATTACTGTCTCAAACGAACATCTCCGAGTAGCATCCTTGAGCAATATGAAAGATTCAAACGGCGGAGTTGATAGTAACTTGGAACTCTTGGGGACAACGCACATCATTTATGGCTTAGAGACTGGCCGTGCTTACTATGTTCGAGTATCATCAGAGAATGGGGAAATGGGTACAGGAAGATCTATCGGAACAATGCCCCTTAGTGCAATACCAAGAGATCTCCCTCTTCCTCCATCTACGGCAGCGATTAGTGTTGTTGACAAGAACACTCTGAGCCTGTCATGGTCAAGTGATGCCTACCATAATGACCCTACCATTCAAGCATTCAAAGTCGAACGCTTTTGGAAAAGTGAGGCGGCAAGTGTCTCATCATTTTCCTTCTTTGGGGAGCAAGAAGTTGTTCAGTTCTCAACAAGTGGACTGGGTCTAACTGGTGGATCGTTTCACTTGTACTTTGGCGACTTGGACGACGAGTCAACAAATGTTCTATTGGGCACTGCAAAGGTGACAAATGGTCTTGATTATATCGAGACTCTGGTCGATTTATCTCCTCATTTACATCGAAGAGAATTCATCCTTATTGGGGATGAACAATATATAGTACACGAGACTGATCCTTTTACATCGACAAGACTTCCACTTTCCACAACATATTCAGGATTAAACACAGAAACAGCTCCCATTTATACTAGATCAAAGTCAATGCCCATTTCACATGATGCATCAGCTCAAGAAGTTTGTAATGCACTTGAACGTATGCCTCATGTTAACCATGTTGAGGTTCGACGTGAAGACGACGATGCTTTTGATAATGGCTATGAATGGTTTGTAACATTTACATCAAATGTTGGCCCACAGCCTGACTTCTCTGTTGATACTTCCAACTTGATTGGGACGAATCCATTAGGATTTACAATCACACGTATAGTGCCAGGAGTATTGCCGGATGAATATGATGTCACCCTCATTGAAGATCCCACCGTAACATCTCATGAAATGGACAATCTCTTGACTGGAAAACAATACTATGTGAGAGTATCTTCAATTGCTGAAAGAGGAGAGAGTCTACCCCAAGTATCATCTCCACTTTCTCTTTCACCCGGAGGGGTTCCTGGAGATATTCCTTCTCCTCGCATTCGAAGCTTGAACGAAACTACTCTGTTGGTGAGCTTTGAGGCAGCTGCGCAAGCAAATGGAGCACCCGTGCAGGAATATATTGTTGAGGCAAGCTCAGACTCATCTTTTACCGACAATCATTCAGAGATTACAGTACATCCTAATCACAAAGTTCAAAGAGTGACTACTCGTGCTCATACATTGCCATGGGGTGAGACGGCAAGCTTTACACTGTCTCTTGGTGATTATCATGGTGATTTTACAATTCCAGTTGGTCAGGGATCAACCACCGTCCGAGTACAGAATGGTGATAATGTACTAGAGCGTTCAACAGGAACAACTAGTTTATCATCTGCGGTGGCAAGGGGAGACTTTATATCGGTTGGTGGTACTGAGTTTAGAGTTTGCTTATCAGACTCTCAGCTATATGACGATTCACACTTATCGCTTTGTTCCAAGGATGATGCATTAGTGGAGGCCAACTTCTCTACAGACAATAGTGCCTTGGATGTAATTGATGAGCTTCCAATTTTCATTTTGGATACGTCACTAGGAGCTGCCAAGTCTCCATCTATTGGTGATGTCTTTCTCAGCACCGTTGATGCTACTGGATCAAGCAACGACACTCGTGATAGATTGCAAAGAGGAGACTTGATCCGAGTGGGACATCCAGAATCTGGCGAAACCTTTCGTGTCTCTACCGATACTGGACGGGCGTTTACAGATCAAGTGATACCTCTAAGTTCAACTGATGATGCTAATGTCCCTGCTTCTCTATCTTCCAAGTCGTTACAACACTCAACATATGAAATACAATCATTTTCTATTAGATCAAGTGACGAGACCGTGGCGTTGACTCCTAGCAGTGTTCTCAGTTCAGGATTTCGTGTCCGCTTCCAATCCGAAATTACTCAAACTACTACTGATGGTGGAGCCGAGGGGTGTTTAAAATGGGATGGGGATGCAAATGATATGAAACTAGAGCTTGAAACTTTGCTTGGGATTGACGGAGTTGAAGTTTCAAGAGATGAGCTTTCATCCATTCCTGGTGGCGTTGGTGCTGGTGTGAACTACAAGATTACCTTTACTGGTTTAAATGTTCGAGGCAATATTCCTCCACTTCAAGTTGTAGACGTTGGATCAAATGGTTGTCTCGATGCACACACATTGGGCGGCACCTTTGGTCAAGACTTGGCTCCGATTACTGTTCAACAGGTTGAAATACCCTATGTCCCATTTTACGAAATTCAAACTACAAACGCCATTCCTTTTGATGCGTCCTCTGCCGATATGAAAGCGTCTCTTGAAGCGCTATCGCAGGCTTGTACAGTAGATGTATCACGAGAGATCAACCGCCATGGATACTCGTGGGATGTTACATTTGTTCACATTGAAGGCAGTACTTATTCGCCACTGCTAGCTCTCTCGGCGAATACTGAAAATCTGTCAGCTGACATTGATCCCGGAGTTTCAATCGTTGATGTTCAACATGTAGAAGTTCCTATAGAGACGGAAGGAGTTGCTTACTTTGCACGAGTAGCAGCTTTTAATTCGTTTGGTATGGGCCCATACACTTCTTCAAATCCACGTGCTATAGAAGTGTCCCCTCAGCCACCTTCCAAGCCTGTAGATGTGTTTGCGGAAGTTATATCTGATTCAGAAGTTTTAGTACAATGGAGCCCACCCTTGGAAAATGGAGGACGTCAAGTCACACATTACAAAGTTGAGTATGATGAGCTATCATCCTTCACTGGTGGTCAAAATAGTGGCCCATTTGGGTCTGTTTTAGTGTCATCATCATCTGTTGATGGAGTTTCTGATGTGCAACTAATCACTGTGAAGATTGACAAGGAAGGATTGGTAGGCAACAATGAGGCATATCTTTCTGGTACCTTCTCTATCGAGTTTGATGGTCAAAAGACAAGTCAAATTCCCTATAATGCTTCTCCAACAGAAGTAAAGACTGCATTAGAAGATTTATGCAATATCGAGGAAGTCTCTGTTACGAGATCAATACACTGCTCACCTGATCCATCTATAGGGTGCATGACACCTGAGGGATATTCTTGGCTTGTACATATTCTCAACAACAACGATGGTGATCAACACTACCGTCATACATCCAAATTATCGACTAGAACCTCACACAAACTTTCAGTGGATGGCTCCTTTCTATTCGAATGTAGTGATGTTAGTCGTTCAACATGTTCCATTGGAGGCAACGCCGTTGCAAATGTGGGAACAATACAAGAAGTTCAATCAATAACTATTGCCTCATCACCCTTCTCAGTTACCATCGGTGGCGAGACTTCTGAAGTAATCAACATTGGTGATTCAATATCTGATGTGGAAGACAAGCTCAATGCTTATTCAGTAAATGGTGTTGGTAGAATTTCAGTTACTTGTCACAGTTGTGTTGAAGATGTTGTTAGTTCTGGTGACTCTTTGTTACTTTATTTCTCATCCTATCGTGGAGATTTGCCTTCTGTAATCGTCAGTGATCCGGCAGTTGTTGTTAGTGAGGTTGCAAAGGGAAGCAGTCAGTTTGTCGTTGGACGTGCACCCTATTCGACAGTCATCTCAGGTTTGACTGGGCTGCATGACTGGCATGTGAGAGTCTTTGCATACAATGGTATTGGCGAAGGCCTTCCTGAAATGGTGTGGCCATCTCCACTTCGTTTGACAGTCGTGGCTCCACAAGTTCCAGAAAATGTTGCTGTTGGAATCGAGAGTTCTACATCTCTTCAAGTTGGATGGGATACTCCAGGTAGTATTGGAGGAGCACAACTATCGAGCTTTGTCATTGATTATGATACATCCCCTTCATTTACTACTCGCAATGGCATGCCGTTGGGACAGTTGACAGTCAGTGAAGCTGATTCGGATGCAAGCATAGCTCTTGTTACCCAATCATATTCTGATAGCATCGATCCTATTCTCCGCAAGCGTATAGTAATTGATGATATCGATGTTATATCCCAAGGCATTATTGAGCCAGGCTCGGCTCTTGTAATTGGTGGAAACCATCTCACCGTCTTCTCTATCAACGAGGAAAGCTGTGGTGTAACGTGTTTGACAATGAACGAAGACTTTGCCGGTGGTGGTATTAAAGTGTACACAGGACAAGATCCTAGACATTACATGCATTCAATTAATGGTTTGATTCCAGGCACGTCATACTTTGTACGAGTTGCTGCTGTGAATGAAAAAGCTACCAGTTCATTTGCTTTTGAAGGATATCCTTTCTTCCCAATCTCGTCCACACCCATGGATGTTCCAACAACCATTTCGTGGGCAACACAGACATCAATATCGAATAGTGAATTGCGAATCGACTATGGAACTCCCACTTCCTCAGATCGACCATATGGCGTAAATGGATCACCTTCATCACAGTATCATGTGGAAGTTGCAAAAGCAACTCTTTACAAACCTGAAATCATTTCTCTATCAACAACAGCGGACGATGAAGTCTCGGGATTTATCGAGTTATCAGTAGGATATCAAAGTGCCTACGATTTGGCTATTTCACTTGGAAATCAGCCTACACAGTTGCTAGTAGGGCCAGGATCTCGCATCGTCAACACAATGGGTGATGACTTGACTTCTACTTTGCACCCTGGCGAAATGATTCTCATTGAAGGAGAGCTCGCAGAAGTCCAATCTGTATCTGCAGATGAAATTATTCTAAAAGAATATCACATTGGAGGAACAAATGGAATGTCGGTGGTAGGGTATCGAATGAATAATTACATTGGATCATCCACTATTTCACCAGGTGACAACTCATTGGTTGAAACTAATGGCAAGAACCTCGAATCAATCCTCAGGATAGGTGAAGTTATTCAAGTTACAAACAACATTGGAGACAAGGAATATCTCACTGTCACATCAATTACTGGAAGCTCTGTATCATTTTCACCAAGCTATTCAGGCGACACCATCACCAAGACACCAATATATACGAAGCAGAAAGTAATCATTCCAGCAGATTCATCTTCTGAAGACTTGAAGACATCACTTGAAAATTTAGAAGATGTTGGATCTGTTGAGGTCGCGAGGGAAGGGCCCAACTCATCCGAGGGCTATACTTGGCTTGTCACATTCACATCAAATGCAGGTGTTTCATCTTGTTCTATTCCTTCTTGGTGCTTTGCTTCGAGTATCGACTCTACGAATCATCTAACGATTAGTGGTCTTGGTATAGAAGTCGATGGAAACTATGTGCAGGCATCGTTTCACAACGGAAGACCTCGTTACGAGCTGTTAGGGAAATCTGATCACATTTTGTATAACGAAGATGCATCAGAGTGGCGTTTATACTCTGACTCTACTTCCATTTTATCATCCGTGTCTTCCACGGATGTGACCGTGCCCCTTGTTGGGTGGTCGAATAGTGCGAGTATTGCACTTTCTACTAGTACAGATCAACTTTTGACGGGAGATAATATAGCGGCTGATGTTTCAATTGTTCAAGCTGGCGGACCTCCCTCGTTTGAAGATATTGTCTTCTCAGATGATTTACCAGCTGGTCAGCATGAGATTCAGGAAGTCGAGTTATTGAGTGACGAAGACAATCTTGACGGTTCTTTCGAGTTATCATTGGGAACAGCCACCCAAAAGATTACTGTTTATACCGACGAGTCAATACAAGATTTCACTACAAAGTTGCAATCGTTAGCTGGCATAGGGAATGTAAGTGTGACGTCTTCTGAACCATCTGATAATGACAAGTTTGGGAAGATATGGACCATAACATTTCTCAGCAACTCTGGAGACGTACCAAGTCTGAATCATTACGGAACATCGAACTTTGATGGGACCAATGTTTCGTTAGACATTCGTGAACAGACCAAAGGTGAGTTGGGAGATCAATACGTCATAGTGAGTGGTTTAGAAGAGGGAAGTGTTTATGCAAGTCGAATGTATGTAGAAAATGAAGCTGGTGTTGGGCCATTTACCACTTTAGATCAGATGTTTGGTGGAGGCATTCATCCATTAACTCGTTTGGTTTCATCTCCACCAAGTCCTCCATCAATTGAGCTTGGAATTATCACAAAATCTACAGCACAAATCAAGTTCGTAGAGGAATCTAGTTCAAATGGTAGCGAAGTCTCATCCTATAAGATTGAGTGGACATCATCGAGTTTTGAGGATGAAGCTCCTGCTGACTATGACTCGATGGAAATCTTTACTGATGGCTCCTCGTGTGGTAGTTTACATCTGGGAGAGTTTACAGGCACAATTAGAGATGAAACTATGTGCTTTGATGGCAGTCCTGTAACAATTGCTATTGTGGCTAGCTCTCTTTCTTCTACCAGTGGTGGTACATTTGACATTATTTATGGTGATCAATCGGCGAAAGACGTGGCTCTCGATACATCTGAAACTGACATGGCTGATATCTTGTCTCAAGTTATTGATCCAAATGTACAAGTGACAAAGCATAATCGCGATGACAGTGTTGCATGGGCAATCACTTACCCAGCAGGAAACATCAAGGATACACTTCGCGTTGTTGATACTTTTGCTACAGGCAAAAACACTGCCGTCAATGTGTACCCTATTCTTGTCATCAAAACTTACTCACCAGAGAACGACGCGAGTGGAGACTTTAGTATCGTGATTGATGGCGAATCTACTCAACAACTACCAGTTGTTGGTGGTCATGCTACGGTATTGCAAGAGATGCACCGTCTCAATAGAATTGGAAAGGTCTCTTTCTTACAGGAAGATTCATTGTTGAACAATGATAATGGATCTGATTTCTCAATGATTATCGAAAGTTTTACTGCCGACTTGACCAAGATTGAGGTAGTCCCCGAGAGCAACTGGCGAGGGCTGTCTGCTAGAATCTTTTTCAAGTCACCATATGGTCAAGCGTCTCGCACATTCAACATTGACGGTCTAGACAAAACGAAAAGCTACAGTATTCGTGCCGTGGCAGAGAACAAGAGAGGCTGGTCAGCTCAAAGCAACATGGTGGTTGTGGCGCCCAAAAGCACAGTGCCAGGCGCACCGAAGGCCGTTCGTCTCGAGTTCTAGTTTTCAACTAATATAACTTCATAATATAAGTTCAAGACAAGGTTATCTTCTACCCTTACGTTCAACAAATCACTTCATTATACATGAATATATACTTCTACATATCAACCTCCTATCACCTAGATCAATTCCAATTCGGACACTGTGTAATGAATACTCCCACTCCAGACTCGAGGCGAGAAACGCCGCACACCGAAGCCAGGCAAGCCAATCCCTTCGAACACGACAATGTTATCATCACTTACAAAAGGCCTGCCTTCCATTGTACCTCTCTTGTAAACCAGTTTCTCTTCAGCCCATATATAAAAAGACTGGTACTGTCCGCGAGAGATATTCACGGGCATGACACCATCAAGCTCTGTAGGCTTACCTCTTCCATTCATTTGAAGCGAAGCGTTGTCATAAATCAAATCCCATCCAATACCAACACTTTCATAGCCACTATAGAAACCAGACCGTGTGTATACCTTTACTTCACCAACAACACGAAACATTGTGTTGATATCAAAAGATGTAATGACAATATCATTCAGAGCCTTTACCGTGAACATGTTACCATTTGAACCACTATCATATTCATATGTTGTATCAAGTGTGTATCCAGCAGACTAAGAGAGAATATGAGAGAGTTGTTAGCATGAGGAGATGATGTTGTGCACAAAAACAGCAAGTGCAAACCTTCAAACATATCACACATTTACTTGCCAGTGTTGGAGAGTAGGTTGGTACCCTCGTGCCAAGTTCAAGTGACATTGAAACATCAGAATATGCTGGATTGGCTAAGAGATTGATCTCCTTCACATGGATTGTCATATCCAAGCCGGTTCCTCTCCAATTTGAAACAACATATGATTCACCTTCGGATAAGATTGATTTCATATAAGATTGTGAAAACGTGAGACCGTCACCACCAGCCTGAACAACAGTTACTTGATTTCTAGCCTCCGATACATCTCGATTTACACCTACTGCTCGATTGAAACCAACAAACAAGTCGTTAGATGTTCCGCTTTCAAGTTTTACAACCACAGGTCTTTGATTTGGATTGTTCTGGTAGTCTGCAATACCAATTATATGTCCCGACCAAGAGGTACCTCCTCGAGTTCCCGAGTTCCATACAATTGTATTAGAGTTGTTTTCGTTATACCAATTACTTCCTCCTCTGGCAAGTTGAAATGATTTTGCAGGGTTGAAACACATTGCTCGATCGTCTTTTGAATATTGTCCCATAAGGCAAGTACGATCACTGTATTGTCCTCCATCCATACCACCCGAATGCTATGTATTAAGAAGGGGAGAAGAAGGAGATAATTCAGCTTTTGTTTGAGTGAAACAAGTAGAGCACGACTCCTCCATTACTCACATGCAGGTTAAGATTATGTCCAATTTCATGCACCACAACAGACGGATACGACCAGTAATCATCAATATATCCACTAATGAAACCGTTTGAGAAAGAAAACGCACTATACCCACAATCAGTATAACATCCTTCGAATATCATGAGGACATGATGAAAGATACCTCCACTGAAGGTTGAGAGTTGATACCCAATCGTCTCTTCTACTGCTAACTGAGCTGCTTCTGTGACTTCAAATTTATCATTCCCCTCTAAGGATATACCAATATTTACATCAATAACTCCTTCTGCTGATAAATGTTGTGAGATATCTACCGGGTAATCTGTGCTAACTTTAAACATCTCTAACGAGCAACCTTCAATCAACTTTTTGAAAGTTAGTGTATCGCCATTAGTACCAAATAGTTTGTTTGATATCATGTTTGGTGTAGCAGGATTTACTCTCCCTTCAGAATCAGTTACTCTAATGGATATGTGATGTGTTTAGAATTGAAGCAGTGTACATTTCATACATTATCATGGATACTCTTGCTTACCTTACTGCAAGAATATACTTTATTGATTCGTCAACTGTTAGACTGCGGTTGCCATAATGCTGACCACCACGTAACTATAATAACATATATTTTAAATAGAGAAGTGATTATTAGTATATGTACCGTTTTCATATACAAACACATACACAAGATATGCACAACTCATAGGTACACCGCTACCCAAATACATAAACAATCATGTAGGCAAGTATCTTATAAACAACTTACCCCCATAACAGGGCACCAATAGTAGATGATAATGGTAAATAGTAAGTGATGTAGCATTTTATCTATTAGTTAGTGTATGTGTATATGCGATGTGTTCGCACGTCGTTGGTAGGTATAAGACAGTGTTGATATGTACATAGAAATATGTACACAAATGTAAATGTAGGCGATTGTGGTGATAGTGATATGTGAGTATGTTATGTTGATACTGATATATGTATGTATATTGTGTTTAGTAGGCTATGTGTTAATAGGATATATACGTAGTTGATGCTGTTTGTTAATTTATGTGCCTTTTTATGTGAGCTTCTCAATGGTCGTGCACTATGTAACTTTTTGAATGAAGATACCTCTAATCCACGACTACTTCTCTTCTTTGTTTCTCAACTCCGTCGGTCTTTTCTACGTATGATTTTAGTTGGTATGATATGGTATGTATGTTAAGTAGTATCAGTTGATGCTGTTTGTTTGATTTTCATAACAACCAGGGTATGATTCACCCATCCAGAGACACTGTATTTAGATATGTTCCTACTGTACTCTATTCTATATTGTATTGCAAATAGTATTAAGGTCTACTTTTATTTGGGAGTCTTAGTGACCATCCCCAAATATTTTAGCGATTCTCAGTAATCATGGAACGGTTTTTGGAGTTCCAATTTTCACTAAAGAAACCTCTGTCTCACTAAAGAAACCTCTGTAAGGCAAAGCGCGGGCTTTTGTAGGCTTTTGTAGATAGCTATTTCAAATCTCCCCCCTCTCCCACTCACCACACACACACCACATCACCAGACCATTAACATCGCCACAATACATAGACATAACAATCATTGCATCTATTTAGGTATATAGTTTGTAGTTTGCAATCCGTTATATCAATTTATCATATTATAAATCTTTATCACAGTGCAATATGAGATTCTCCAAATATATATCTTTCACTTTATTTGTCAGTGGCAATGGTAATAAGAGTTTAGTAACAGCGGCAGGGGGGTCTAGTAATATCACTCCAACGATCCGCCAATCTACTACTACTACCCGCAGTGCATCCGGTATTGGTTCCGCCAGCGGTATCGGTAATAGTGACAGCGGTAGTAGTGATAGTAATGCATCTCCAAACAAGAAGATTAAAGCTAGCCCCAGTGGTATTAATTCTAAATATGAGAATGATTTGAATACTATCTTAAATGGTTGTGTATCATCTAACGAGATGATTAAAGAACTACACGATATTCTAAAGATCGACGATTCTACTACTACTAGCAAAATTGATTTACTTATGCAGCGGGAACTTATCAATGTTATTGAGGGATATAACGGTAACATTGACAAGGAAGCCTTTCGACGTATCATGATTAAGTATGATAAAGATATTGCAGTGGAACTGAGGGACAAGGGATACGAAGCCAACATGGGTTGTGGTCCGATGGAAGATGCATCTGGATTAGCAGCTCTCAACTATGCAACTCTCAAGGAGATCTTACG
>Ga0075437_12554_pt1 | contig 19295 bp, 19 predicted proteins | sample MintriMetagenome_FD_74266 | JGI IMG/M metagenome (GOLD analysis project Ga0075437, IMG submission 74266) | Marine eukaryotic communities from Monterey Bay, USA to study complex ecological interactions - Minidiscus trioculatus and... | ecosystem: Environmental > Aquatic > Marine > Unclassified...
TTGCTATCATTCATTTCCTCTATCAAGAAGTGGACTAGAGCTTCACCACTACCCGGAGTTGGATTGTGACAGCTAGGTAAGTGAATTTGCTTGATTGTATGATTTGATGCATATGTTGCGTCGATACTTGATGTGTTGCACAAGGCAAGGGAAATTGAATGCCATCCTTTGTCAGTGATTTCGTGGCTTTGTATCAAATTCAATTCAATTAATGATATATTCGCCTTTAGACCATTCGCCAAAACAATCGCACACTCATCATCAATATTCCACCTTGCAATATTAAGTGAAGTCAATTTGCATTGAGGGTCTTGTAACATTACTCTAATTGCAGTGCAACATTCCATACCTGCTCCGTTGCAACATAAAGTTAATACATCTATTGAGAGATAATCCTTGAATACCATGAGAAGACTACTCAAAATTTCAGGATTCTCATCTAGGGATATCCGGATCCGAGTTACATCTTTGAAGAGCTGATGAAAGTGCATTTATTCCACTACTTGTGAAGCTGCATTTATCCAATGTAATAAAAGTGTTGTTTTGCAACCACAATTGAGTATCCTCATAGGGACGTAGTCTAGGCACAGTTGCATCTAATAATTGAGATGATACTGACGAACCAGAAATTGTACCCCTAACAATTCTTATTGCACCAATTCCCGCATTACGACGGAAGCCATCACATAATAATTCAGTGCCCTCGTGAACAATAAATTCATCTTGATGTTGAGTGTTGTACCATACCTCTTGCAAATTATTATTGTTTGCAATGTATTCTCCAAGAAGCCTGAATTCATCTACATTAATGGGACGAGATTGAACGGCACCTCTTGACTGATATCGGTAAGGGGCATCTCGTCCTATGCACAATTTAGTTGAATCACCATCAGTATCAGCTAAACTCATATTATTAAAAAATTGAACCCAAATAAGAGGACAGAGATGATATACTGCTGCCAACACCACACTCTAAAATAACTGATAACTAAGGAAGAATGATAGGCTATAAATAAAACTCCTGCAATCTCTCTATGCCGATACGATATTTCTAATCAAACATAATAAAGCTACCCCTGTGTGTGTGTGTTTAAGTAGAAGAAGAGACCAAGCTACCCCTGTGTGTGTGTGTTTAAGTAGAAGAAGAGACCAATCAAGTATCACAAGAGAAAAAGATATAAGTCCCGCCTGGATCCCGTGATACATATCAACTTTATAATTTATAGCAAATATACTGCAATCTTTTATTGCCGTGTGATCGTCTCCTATTACCAACTACTAATAAACATACCCCATGATTAAGCGTATTAATATATCTTTAACCGGATTGTTATGTCTTGTCGGACAATATGAGCATATCTTGTGCACATCAGCGGCACCAACAATAAATGGCACGATATGCCAAACTGAAGACGATCTTGACTATATTTCGTGCAATCTTGAAGATCTAAGTGATGTGGCATTGGCAGAGATTTGTAAAGATGCTAGGAAGATGAACATACTTATTGGAAATAATCCCACAAGCAAAAGTCAACGGCTAAGCGTTACTGATTTGAGTGGCAGAACTCCATATCCACACCATGCTTATGTATCAGATGCTGAACATTGTTTACACATCAAGGAAACGATTCATTTCCATCTCTTGAAGATGACACCAGAATATCAGCTGCAATCAGATGGAATAACATACAATATTCAAAAAAGTGAATTAGATTATTTGGTTGACCAAACTCTGGCATCTGATGATTTAGTGAAACGCGTTAATGCACACGTTGATATGATTCGAATGGCCGAAACTTTACGGTTTGATCCATGGGAATATATTAGTGAACTAGTTTATCAGACCATGGATGATTCTAAATTTTGTCATATTTCTCCTGAAGACGGTTTCCATGAAATCATCCACAATAGGAAAGTCATTCTTTTTTTAATGACCCTAACATTTGAGCATGATGAAGAATTGAAAGTGATGAGGGAAGGGTGGCTTCGTGATTATTTAGTTAAGGGTGGTCATTATGGTGCAATTATATCAACATCAATTTGGTCATATGTAGCTGTTATTCCATCATTGGCTATTGTTTTGTTCTTTCTTTATGTTATCATGCTCACTAGTACGTTCAATTCCACTGAAAATGATAAACAAATGGTACTAAAGAAGCAATCATCGTCAAAGAAGAAGAAAAGGAAGAAGAAGAATTGATGAACAAGATAGATAGATTAGTGTGAGCTGACTGCTGACCAAAGAAGGAGATGAGTCACAATTCATATTACATGTAGAGAAAGTTAGAGGTAAAGAGATATCATACACCTAAACATGTATATACCTTATTACTTTTTATGATTCTATAGTGGAAAGGATTTTACGTGCAGAGGCTAGTCTATCGCTATCTTCTTCCTTCTTCTTGATAGAACTGCTACTTTCTTCGTGTATCCTTTCATCACTTACAGTCATTAGTGGATCGGGCGAGGGTACTACAACAATATCCCGATCACCGCCCTTCTCTAAACGGGCTGCCGTTAGTTCTAACAGCTGCATGGCAAGGCGGTTGCTTGTCTTGACAACTGCACTCCGTCTATCGAAAAGTTTCTGTGCAATAATGGATGATATCTCCACAATTTCAGCACTGGTAAGTTCTGAAATGTCTACATTTGAATCAGCAGACTGGGAGGAAGTTGAGGCTAGTAACTCAATGAGATTCCTTGTAGTTTCGACGGTACGTTCATCAAGCTCATTCACACGTACAATGGGAGACGTTCTAAAGACTCCTAGTGGATCTACCAAGGTACCAAGGACGGTTCTTCCTGTGGGCAACTTGCCACTTCTCTCACGGAGATCGGACCAGGCCGATCTTGTTGAACTTGTGATGATCTTTGCAAGTTGTTCGATGAAGATCTCTTGTAGTGGTGTTTCTTCTTCAGTGGCAAGTAGGTCCAGCACTTGCTCAGCTACATTCTCAACAGTTTCTGCCCTAGTAGAGTCCTTGCCAAGAAGCTCACCTGATGCCGAGGTTGTGTAATCACCAAAGCCTGATACTAGTTGTTCAACTCGGTCATAGTCAATAATACGGTCTTCATTACTCTTGTCAGGTCCAAAGATGAAAGTGGAAAGAGCGCCACCAGTTCTCTCTGACTTGTCAGTCAGTAGACGCTTACTCACATACGGCAGACACTCATTAATGATTGAATACTTGGCATCATTACTCAAACCAATACCCTCCAATACTGAGAAGGACTTGGCAATGTATGCAAAGTAGGGTGGAATCTGGAAGAAGTTACCCTTCTCGGCAGTCAAATCTTGCAAGTCGGCAATAACCTTGTTCACATTGACAGCTGCCGCTCCACCACCTGCAGTCCAAGAGCCGTAAATCTCAGCCAATGTTTCTACAACTCCACTATCCTTAATAACATCGGCGTTACTTTCATTGATGAATCCAAGTAGAAGCAGATCCTTGGGCACTTCGTCATAATCGGCCGAAGTTAGATGCGCCATGTGTTCAATCAATGTGATTTGCAAGTCGGGGTCGAGTCTCGTAACCATTCCCCAATCTAAGATGCATAACTTGCCGTCTGTTGTCCTGAGTAGATTACCTGGATGAGGGTCACAGTGCTATATGAGAAGAGAGCATCATGTTAGTGTGAGAGTTCGTGGAAACATTTATAGCGATCCCAAACACTGAGAGCATGCACAAGAGGATACCAACTCACCAATAGTCCAGTCTCAAGCATCATAGTCAAGTAACTATTCATTGCAATACTGCAGAGAATACTGACATCTTCCTTAGCACTCCTATCCAATCGCTCACCAACAACCCATTCACTAGTTAATACCTTACTAGTAGTCAATTCATCCACAACAGGTGGTGCAAATACAACACCACTTAATGGTGTTTGTTCAATACTTTCCGTAAAACTCTTGGCATTAATCGCTTCTTCAATGTAGTCCAACTCATCTACAAATCCCATACCCCATGTGTCTACTACACCCACAAAGTCTGTATTTAAATTAAAGATACGTTTCATTGGTCCAGAAACTTCACGTATCAAATGCATATCTAATGCAATTTGATTCATAATGTTTGGACGTTGGACTTTAATTGCTACCTCTTGTTTCGTATCTTTGATTGTGGCCTTGTATACCTGTCCTAATGATGCTGCCGCAATTGGTTCATTGGGGAATGGTGTTTCGAATATACTGCTTAGTGGTTTACCTAATTCATTTTCGATGATATCACGTGCCTCGTTAGTGTCAAAGGCGGGTACTTGATCTTGTAATGTTTTCAATCCTTTGACATAGGCTGGACTTAGCAAGTCTGTCCGGATTGATAATGATTGACCAATTTTAATAAAGGATGGTCCCAGCTTTGTCAATAACACTGACAATTCCTGTGCACGAACTTCAGCATTCTTATCCAAGTTACCGGTAACATAATCAACTGCCAATGAACTGAAGAATGTACCACTTAAATAACTAACTTGTATAGCTCTACTTAGTACCAATCCCCATTTACCATCAAAGTATTTACGTGCAGCAATTGCATCATACTTATTCTTGGGATATGGTTTATTCGGTGGTGGTTCTTGACCAAAACTTAATATTGTACTAACTATTGAATATGTAATATACGATGCTAATAGTAGTGTTATGGATGGTGGTAAGTCTGGATGAATAAGCTTGTTAAATATTGGTGTTAATGATATTTTTATTGTTGTATATGTTGGTCCTAATAGTGTAGTTAGTTGATTGTCTGCTAATACTTCATAACTTTGTATTGTGTTTATAATTTGATTTGATATTTCATCTACTGATGATATTTGGGGTAGAGATATGCCGTCTGTGGGTAGTGATGGTAATGAGATCTTACTGCCAATATTATCTGGAAGTTTAATATCTGGTACTTTGATATCTGGTATGGCTGCTTTAATACCTGACAAATCTGGTAGAGACGAAGATGATGATGATTCAACAACTGCAGGGGTAGAAGATTGAGATGCCTCGGAAACTTTTGTTGCAAGTCGAGTATCCTTTGCGGCGTCATATGAGTAACTGGCTAGCTGGTCCTTCAACGAATGCAACTGTGTCTCCCTTGACACAGATATCGGTCGAGGTGGTATGAAAGCATTTGCTTGACATGCAAACAGACATACTGCAATGGAGGAAGTTCTCATTATTTTATATCTTGTGTGTATCCTTCTTTTTTATTATATGTCTATGCTTCTCACCGCCAGTTAGTGATGTTATGAATGAAAATATAAGTATTTCTACCTCTAATGAGTTGGTGTTTGGATTGTGAGAGGGCATTTCATTAGTAGCTTTGTCATCGTAGCATCGTCATTAAATTTATGCGCTGGTATGTAGGTACCTTAGTTAATTCGCCAAAAAAGATACTTTATTCATTTAAAACTGAAACCTTTAGCTGATTAATTACTATCTAAGTAATTAATTTTTAGTTGCCTCTGTGCGAGATGATCATGTGGTGTGTTATCTCCTCCTTTCCTATCCTCTAAATATTGCCGATTGGCCCTCGATAGTGTGTGTAGTATATGCCAGAGATAGCAGTAGTGTTGTTGCAAAGTAAACCGGTCAAGATATACTTCGTTGAAAAGATACCACATAAAAATCTTACATCACAAAAGTAAAAGATATTATACATCAAGCTTCTTCAATATGATGCTCCTCTATCTTGGATTAGGAGCAGTTAGTTTCTCTGCACTATTTCGTGGGTTGGCAATGGGTATCGGCGATCATAAGTATGTTTATTATTATTTGTTGTTTTTTGTGCATATGATATGTTCATATCTCTAATATCTCAAACCATCATTACAAAAAATAGCGATACGAGCGATATGTTAGCAGTATGGTTTGAATTACTATATGAAACATTTACAATTGTTGCAATTCTATGTCTGCTGTTTGCACTCTTCTATGTTGCAAATGATGAATTACCACCAGGTATATGTTCATTACCATCAACGCTATCAACTACTGGACAATTATCGGAGGTAGTTAAGAATATATCCACCTTTTTATTAGCTCTATTGGTTGGTGCGGCTATTTATGTACTATTCTTCCTAGTGGAATCGGAACATCTACAAATGCTTGCCGTGGTAGCAAGATTATTAGCCACATTGGTTGGTATATATGTATTCTACAGTGAAAAGAATAAGAATAAACACAAGAAGGATAATAAAGAAGAAGAAAATAAACTATCAATTGCTGATAGAAGACAAGCCAAATCAATCCTTCAACAGATATATAATAATCGTAATCCAAGATTATTACATCGAAAACCTTTCATGACATGGTTTGATTTGAATGCTGAAAGTTTTGTAGGCTTTGATGATGGGGATATTGGGGCGATGTTTCTTCGGATGAAACTATTAAATCTATTCATGTTGGCATTTGCGTTGTGGATGGTTAGTAACTTTATCAAGTGGTATATGATCATTTTTTACTATGGTGACCTCTCAGGACAAAATGTCTATCATGTAAATCCATTCAATGCATAATGATTAACAATATATATCACAAGACAAGTTCTAATTTTTTACATCACAAGTAACGCCATCTATAACATAATAGAAGAGATCGTCAAAATAACAGCAGCAGCTCCGACTAAACTGTAAGAACCAGAACCGTTAGTATTGCTTGTTGAGAATTGTTTCACTGATGATGTAGCAGGCTTTGCGGTACAGTAGTTACGGGGACATCCATCACGACAGCAAAATTCTCCTGGGTTGCCATTCTCACATGGCTCTCCGACTGTACTACATTCATCTTCAAAGTCCTGAGGATCAGGGGCAGTACACCCTATGAAGCTTGCAGCGGGACAATTGAATGAAGGAGTTTGTGGAGTTGGTGGAGGAGTGGGTGTAGGAGGCGTAGGTGTCGGTACCTGAACTGGTGGAAGTAGAACTGTATCAATTGCATGAATGACTCCATTGCAAGCAACCACATCAAACGGAGAGATAACATTCGAATCATTAATCCTAATACCTGTTTCAGTACCTGCAACCCCTGATGTAATTGTAACTGTTTCTCCATTTAGCGTCTTTGCGCCAAGAGTGTTGGATGGTCCAAGGTCTGAACTTAATATTTCAACGTCTAGTACATGGTATGTGAGAATACTGGTTAGCTGATCCCCATTCTCAGGCTTTAGGAGATCATTAACAGTTGCTTCCGGTAACTTTGCAAATGCGTCATTAGTTGGGGCTGTAGATATAATATTATCATTATTTGATTAGACATGTGATATGAACATAATATGATATGAACATCACAATACAATACATACTTACCAAACACAGTCAAATCTCCCACATTGTTCGAAAGAGTATCAACTAAGCCAGCGGCAGTAGCGGCAGCTACCAAGGTAGAGAACCGCTCATCTCCTGATGCAATTTCAATTAATGTTTTGCATGTGGGTGTTGGTTTGTTTGTGGGAGGAGTAGGTGTACTACACAATAAACGTTCTTGAACACCAGTTAACTCGGTTGTAGACATTTGTTCTACTGTTCCCTGAGACCAAAATGCCTTCTTAACACCAGTTGGATTTGTTTTAGTAAAGCATCCTTTGGTATCGAAGCTATTATTATAAAAGTATTGTTGTTCGACACCCATGCTAAGAGCTGCACTTCTGCAATCGTCTAGTGTTAAACACGCCACATCCCCCATTCTCCGATATAACTGAGATGAAGTATCGACTGCCGACATTGATGCTGATACTAATGCCACCATCGAGGTGAGAAATATTGTCGAGATAAAAGTATTCATGTTGAAATGTATAATGTGTTGATGGATATGAAGAGATGATACCTAGTTGTGTCGATGGAGATAGCTTAATTCAAATGTAAATATGGGATATGTTTTGCGTGCAAGTAAAGTAGCGCTTTTCGATCTTGTCAAATACTCCTTTATTCTATTGCCAAGCTCTTGTTTGTGGCAGCGCCGAGCACAATTAAGTCGTCGACATTATCGGCTGGGTGTGTCGTGTCGGAAAGTCGGAAGATTTCGTAAGTCTGAGAAAAAATAAATCTACTGCCCTTTTTTATTTAGAAGCTGTCTGCTAGAGTAGTACTTAGTTTGATAAAGGAGATATCAATAGTACTATCACGAGGATATACTCTATTGCTGTTGTGATACATCAGTCCATTGAGCAGTATATCGTGCACAACATTGCAATAAAAGAATATCTCATGATACCCCAAGATACTTAGCATCAATGCAATATCGATCAATGACAAGGATCGATACAAAGAGGAGGTAGCAGATATTTTAGAGTTGATAAACTGCACCTTACTGCTATTAATATCTCATATTAAACAGATATACTCCAAAGACGACACCTTAATACATCTACCTATTCCAATCTGTACATAAGATACATCCCACAAATACAAACAATAAAACAAAATACATCACAAGACGATGTATGTATTAACAAAGAGCACCCAATCTTCTCTAAAAGCTGAAAGACATTACAACCAAACTTAATACAGCAGTAGCAAAACTAAATGCAGATGACGTTTCACCTGAATTCGTGGTAGTAGTAGAGGAGGCCTTGGCAAACGACGCATCAGTATTAGGTTGAGCTTCTTTTGCAGTACAATAGTTTCTTGGACATGCATCACGACAGCAATAGATTGGAACATCCGCACTTCCTGGACATGGCTCGTCTACAGTAGTGCATTCATCTTGTGGATTGGATAGATCCACTGCAGTGCATCCGACAAAGTCAGGGACAGGACACTAAGATATATACATATAATGGTTAGATATTTATTAGTTTAATTATGACAAAATGCAAAGACTACTCAATAGTAGTGTAACTTACATTGAACTCGAAACTATCAACGGTTGGATAATAGCTCGGAGACTCTGTAGCTGGAGACTTTGTAGGATTAGAAGAAGTTGGTGGGGGTTGGGTACCATCAGTATCGACTACATCTGCACTAGGTTTCTTCGTTGGGTCCTAATTTGTATGTTAAGATGAGATTGTATGATATGTAAAAGAAAAGATGCACATATTCATAAGAAAAGAATCAACAAAAACATGGTCAAACAGACGAATCATGAGAGATACTTACATTCGTGGGTTCTTTAGTGGGTGGAGTCGATGGTGCTTTTGTCTTTGACGGCCGCATCGTTGGTTTGACAGGAGAGTTTGTATATACTACAGCCGGTGTTGGATATGCAGTATCAGTATCTAAACTGTTCTCTGATAGATCCTTATCATCACACCAAAGTCTCTCGAGAAGAGGTGCAGACAAGTCTGAAGTAGACATCTCTTCTTCTGTTCCATTAGACCAAAATGCCTTCTTTATACCTGATGTTGGGGATGTTTTTGTGTAGCACCCTCTGATTTCAAACTCGTTATTGTAAAAGTAGAGATCTACATCAACACCAACATCAAGAGCTTTGGCTTTGCATGATTCGGCAGTGAAACAAGCATCACGCTCAGATAAAGACTTCTCCTCAAACTGAATTGGTATACTAGTAGGATTGCACCAAATACGTTGTTTTGATCCTGATAGATTGGGAATTGACATTTCATTTTCAGATCCTAAAGAAAAGAAAGCATTGGTACCTTTAGAATAGCACCCTTTTGTAGGGAAATCTCCATTATAGAAGAATTCATATCCCATCTCATAACTTCGAGCTTGGCATTCTTCTTGTTTATAGCATGCCACTGTATCTTCTTCTCCACGGAGATATCGTATATTAGCACTCGTCCGTAGATTTTTTGATATAGAGTTAGTAGAATCATTGCTTGTAGCAGCCGCCAGACTAAGAATGGCGAAGAGATACATAGAGATGTAGTTCATTTTGAATGATGATTTGAGAGATTGAAAGGCTACAAAGTAGATTTATGAGGCATATTGCACATCAAAACACTAGTGGCGATCTTATCAAGAGATCTTACCAAGTGTCCAAGTCATGTGGGCACAGTACTGGATAAATATTGGCCAGAAAGCGAGACTCGAATTGGATGCACGAGTACATAAAAGTCAATGTCACTATGTCTTTCATTCTATCTTATCTCTCCCAAGAGGTTAGCATCAAGTATTAATAGCAAACAAATAACAGAACCTCAACGCTAGGTATGAAGAAGATCTCAAGCGGCCCCAAGCATACCTATACCTTCTACATTGACTCTCTAATATTCCTATCTTAGTGTATTATTTACTGATATAATAAAATATGCCGTCGACAAGTCGAAAAAGAAGTTGGCTACACAGTTTGCTCATTGCAGCAACATTGTGTCACAACAACACGTACTCACTGTCAGAACATCAATTGGTTGTTGATAACAATGGAAGACAATTAGGTGATATACACAATAAGAATAATATTAAATCTATGGAATTAGTTGCAAATACGGTCAGAAATTCATATATCAATAACAACAAACCTAATACATCTAATACACATAATAATGATTATCACATTGCAAAGAAGAACAAACTCAAACAACGAAGAAGAAAACAACAACATCTAAAACATAGAAACTTGATTGTAGGAGGACAAGCAGCACCGTCAGGAAGGTTTCCCTATGTAGTATCACTCCAATTAGAAAAGATATTAGATGAATCAGCCTCAGCCAATGCAGTAGATGTACACACCTGTGGAGGGACATTAATAGCAAACGATGTAGTATTAACTGCCGGTCACTGTGGATATGAGGAATTACAACCAATTACTAATAATCAAATTGGTAGTGTTAATACTGATGGGGCAATTAACTTTGGTGAGGCACCCAAACAGATCTTTTTTGGTGCAGATGTAGGTGCATATAACTTATCAAGTAGTGTCAATGGTGGATATGCCGTTGATAATATGTTATTTGAAAAGTTAATATTACATCCTGAATATACAGGATTTCATGGTAAGGGTGGTGCCGAGAAGAGTTTACAACATGATGTAATGTTAGTTAAGTTATATGGATCGAGTGATCAACCTGTAGTTCGATTACATGATCCGAGTATAACAAATGAAGATTTAAAACATGGCAAACCACGAAATGGTGAAGAGTTTGTTGTTACTGGCTGGGGTGACACAGACCCTATTTCGGGAAAAGATAATGCCAAATTATCTTCAATATTACATGCTGCCGCTGTTAGTTATGTCCCTAATGATGAATGTGAGCAGAGTAAAGGTTTCTCTAATGTTCAGGGTTCAATACCAGGCCAATTTCAAAGTGGGTCATACTTTGAGTATGAGGGTACCATTAGTGATGATATGATGTGTGCTTTGGGTAAAAGTAATCAGGATGCATGTCAGGGAGATAGTGGTGGAGGATTGTTGAGATTAGGTGATGATTATAGTGGTGGCAAAGGTGAGTTGTGACTCTGTTCTTTTTCATTGTTCAGATTCTCGATACTATAAGCTAGCCTTTCTAAAACTTCTTTGCATTCTACCACCCATTATACAGATGTTCAGATGGGAATCGTTAGTTGGGGATTGCAATGTGGAGATGAAGACTTTCCGGGTGTGTATTCTCGAGTTGGAACTCACTTTGATTGGATTCGAGACCAAGTCTGTGAACTATCCGACTCTCCACCAAGTTATTTCAACTGTCCTGCAAAGCCATATCCTCCAGGCAGTCCATATGACCCAATTGTTGATCTCACAGTAACTCTACGATTTGATGACTACCGGAGCGAAACAGCTTGGCTGTTGGAATCTATACCAGACTTCCGCAATGTAGTCTTTAGACCGTTTGGAACTTATAAAGACAAATCGAGTGTGGATGAGAATAATGCAATGTCGGAGGTTGTTACCGTCCACTCAAATCGATGGTATATGTTATCAATTCTTGACGAGTTTGCTGATGGCTTTTGTTGTACAGCTGGTGAGGGTTTCTTCCGCGTTGACTCACCAGTCCATGAACAACCTCTTGTTGACACTACACCCGGAATCCTATGGAGTCCATATGCTCTAAGACGAGCCTTTTATGCCAGCCCTCCAGATGACGCACCAGACTATGTTACCATTGTCGTTACACTTGGAGCTGGTGCTGATCCAGGCAAGTTCTTACTGCTTGCTGTAGAGAACGTCGAGTATGAAGCTCTCATGACATATGAGTTGCGCCCATTCAGCTTGATGGCTGATCCACGCTCTAACGATCAGATTGGAGGCATAAAGACTTACTCTCGTGAGTTTAAAGTACCAGTATTTGGGACAGAATTTAATCGTCAGCGGTACAATGTGATGGTATACGATGATAACAAACCCGATTGGCAGTCTCCTTATGTCACCAAGGCAAAATTTGAGGTGTACCTTGGGGATCCTGTCCCTGAGAACTTGATTGTATCGCAATCAGGAAACTACGGTGACAAAAACAATATCTCCCGTAGCTTTGTTCTGTTCAAGAAGCCGAAGGATGATAAACCTTCTGACTCTATTGGCGTCGTATCCACTGCATCTGATATGAAGAGCATGGCAACCTCAAGGCGTGATATCACTATCATTCATTCATTTTTGTGCTTGATGTTTGTGGCATCCTTCTTCAGTGTTTGACTTATTGACATGGCATCCAACATACATATATAATGATATATATTAATGATTAGGTTAGGATCAGAAACATTTGGTCTATCTTCTAGTACCTACTACATTATTTACAAGATACCCAACATTGAAGTATCCTCTACAGTCACGCAGTATCTTTGCCAATTATCTCATGAACTTCATGCATCATATCTACTTACACCAATGTATATTTTGTATATGTATTGATAGGGAAAGCATCACCATCTTCATTTTCAAAGAAGGTTGTAAACGAAGAGAGAGAAGTTGGGATACCCTCGTCGTCCACATCATCAATTTTTAAACTCAGTTGTGCTTTGATATTGGCTCGTGCACATAGTGCTGTGTTTCCCTTATCAACAGAGTCAGACACCAAGTCTTCCCATACACACAGCCAGTATGCTGGTTCGTCATCTGCAACACTGTTTGGCGGAAACGTCATCCTAAAATATCGACGACTATGATGAAAGCTCCGTTCGGAGCTTTTAAGATTTGTTTCAATCTTTACTGTTCCGCAAGTTCGATATTCATTCGACAGGTTACCATCACCGTCCATATTAATTGCAGTACCCACATACGAGTAGTTGCGATTGAACTGTGGGAAGCCGCCACTTGAGTCGTCGACGTCATTGCAATTTTGCACATAAGATGTGTCTCGATTGTTGATTGCTTCTACGAATCCTCGAAATCGGCCAACTCGTCCATCGGCCACCACAACATGTGGAATTAGAAGTAGTATATATTGCAAATGCATGTTATTGTTTTATTTGATGCTAAGATCATCAATAGAAGCAAGACGATAGGCCAAAGATCATCTTGTTGCTATTATGCTCTCTAAGAATGGCGATCGAACGTCCTCAGCTTGCTAATCTTTTAACTTTTATAGTGGGTGGTGAACTGATTGCCGATTGCAATCACTCTCTCTATCGAAGACGATAAACTGTGGTGTATCAAAGAAATTCATTCTAGGTATACTGTCTGGTATAATAATATCTACTGTTCCGCATACGTGTCATTTTTGAGATTAAGAAAAAGTACACATCTTGTGCACCATCATTTTTGAGTTACTTGTGTTATATCTTTGGTCGGTATCAATACTTTGCTTTATATATCACAGTATACATAGTATATTGCAACATGGAAGTACAATATCTGGAAAAGTACCATGATAATGATATCCAGTGTGTCCACATTTTACTCGAGATGGGACCATCATGTTTGATATTGGTACACTCCGCAAAGCTCTAAAGTTGTTAGCAGACAAGTTACCCAACGTCAATACCATCCTTGATAGTAATGATTGTTTGAATGAGTCTGGTGTGGCACGGTTAATACACTTCTTTGCAGCCGCCAGCACTAAGGAACAGAAGAATGATCATATATTATCGGCCTTTCTTGGTGATGCATTCAATGGTAGGGAATGTACAGTCGCTGGAAATTGGAATTTAGAAGTTATATCAAATCTATTAGCTTCAGATTATAATAGTCTAAATTGGGATTTAGTTGGTAGGTCATTTGATTTCCCAGAGTTCACGGTTAGGGATACTCGTCATCTTGAGGTTATGTTGGCATTATACCGTTCAGGCTCGGGTGGAGAACAACTCCCTTTGGATACATTTACTACCGAGGAGTGGACAAACCGTGCTGGACAATTAAGTTTATTACAATACTTGTTACAATGTCCACCCACTATCTACTCCTTTCAAGTTGATGAGGAAGAGTCGTTAGATGCCAATACAGTGATTGTGGATGGGAATTTAGTGGCCACGAATTGTATTAATCCACGGGGATGGGCCTCTGCCAGGGTATTGCAACGATTGTTACATTTATCTGATGATAAGACTGTTGGGCAGAAAGTGCGTGATATTTACGTCATGGGGTTATTATCATCTCCTGAAATCTTTTTATGTGCTTTGGTGCGGTTACAGTTGACTGTGGCTGCACAAGGTGCTGATGTTAATCTTTCCCAAGAGGCACGTGCCATTGCTGCCGCGAATGCTAAGGCAGGTATGTCAATGAAGGGTGAATTAATGCGTGAATTAATTCCCTTCTTTTTCAAACCCCAAGGAACGAATAATCCGGGAGGTAAGGGAAATATTGTTCGGAATATGCCAGGTGCACTGAGTCGATTGTGGACTATCTCTCAGAATACTGTCGTTGCCGCATGTATCGAAACATGGCGATCCACATCGAATGATCCTCCCCAAGTACGATTTCAAACTGTCGTGCATATCATCGCCATCGTACGGATATTGCCCTCTCCTGAAAATGCCATCGCGTCCATCCTCAATGGAAAGGAGGATCCTGAGTTTAGTTTAACGGATCATGACATGTTAACCTTACGTCCGTGGTTTACTGATCGGTGGAGTGCTGCCTATGGTGATCGGGGTATGTATGCCGTCTCCCTCATTAGTTATATTGGTAAAAACTTTCAACAGGCTACACCACGTGATAGTGACCCCAAGCCTATTGTCAGTATTGAGAATCTAAGAATTACACTCCAGTTTCTGTTGACATTAGACAATGAAACTATGAATAGTGTCGTTCCCGCATCAAGTGGTAAGGCAGTCAGCCTCGGAGATTCCGTAAAAGCTATCGTTGACGCGTGTATTGCACGTCATCCTAGCCTGAAAGATGTTTTACCAAATAGTTCCTCTCTCAATACTGCTACCAATTTGGAAGCTGGTCAACCACAAGCTGGCGATGGTGATGCATCCCAACAAGCTACCCCGGTCCGCGGTTCACAAGAGGATATTGAAGAATGTGCAAATCAATACTTTCAGCAGATTTACGCCTCGGAAGAATCGGCTCGTAAGGTTGTTGAGATGCTTAAATCCTTCAAGGCTAGTGGTAATGCCCGTGAGAATGATATCGTAAGTAATATTATGTGCATAAGATGTGTACTTTTTTGTGTCGCAATTCTTATGCCTAATCTACCATTCTCATTCATGCTTCCTTATTTGTAGTTTGCCTGTATGATTCATAATTTGTTTGGTAAGTTACATTGTTCAGAGGGAGACTTGATTTGCTTTCCAACATATCATTCTAATCTTTGTGTTTGATATATACAACTACTCCAGATGAATATCGCTTCTTTTCCAAGTATCCCGAAAAGGAATTGCGAATTACTGGCATCCTATTCGGTTTGTTAATCAAGGAACAAATTATTAGCAGTGTCACATTGGGTATTGGTCTTCGATATGTCCTAGAAGCACTTCGTAAATCACCATCTCAGTCACCTCAAAGTGGTAAAATGTTTCGTTTTGGCATGTTTGCCCTGGAACAGTTTAAGGAACGCTTGCATGAGTGGCCACAGTACTGTTCTCATATTGTGGAGATTCCTCACTTACGAAATGGATATGCTGCACTTCTTGGGGAGATTGAGGACGTTACTACAGAAGGCAGTCTTGCTCAACAGGCAATCATTGCATCCACCAAAGAATTAGTAAAGCCCGGATCAGGGGGATTGACACCAGCATACGGGTCCGGAAGTAGCAATACTAGCAGTGCCGGTAGTAATGTGAATGCTGGTACCCTAGCTGCGGTACCACCACGAAGTACTCAGCAAGTCCAAACTTCCAGTGTCATCGTACCGAGTCGAAACCCCTGGGAAAGCAAGACAGGAAGTGCAGAATTGGAGACAGCAACACCTGCGAAAGTTTCATCTGGTAGTAGTTCCATGGAAACTTTCTCTTTATCGTCTTTGAGTGGAGGAGATGATAAAGGAATTGATAAGGGTGCAGCCTCACCCCCAGTGACCAAAAGCAGCACTACAACAGTAGAAGACGTCACAACCAAGTTGCAAGTCCAGACTACCAACTCCATTGTGGCAAGCTCAAACCTTACCACCAAATCACAATCTATTGACTCTTCAAGTAGTGGAAGTGATAAGGGGAGTCACAAGGGCGTAGTATCATCCACTTCCCCATCAACCATTGTCACGACGTCGGGATTAGGATTGTTGAATGAAGAATGTGGCGATGCCGAGTCGACAGTCTTAGAGGAAGACATGGGGACAAAGTTGAGGTTATTCTAAGCTTGAGTTACTATTGGGGGATTGGGGGTTATTCACACAAACATTTGGTTTGTTTCATATTCATTAATACTAGCATTATCAAATAGCAAGTATCAAAAAGCAACAACCTATATCAAATCACGTGTATACAAACTTCAAGCTTGTACACTCTACATCACCACTTAATCAACACTTCGTTGCTTAGCATCCATATCCAACATTGAATGCCGAATTACTATCAGGAACAACCATATTGTTGTCTTGACTGTAGAATAGATCCATGTGAACCGGTGCAGCAGCTGCCGATGTTTTATCAGCATACTTTCCTACTTTCAACACCGCTGCCTTGTTCATCGTGCTACCTACACCATTATCGTTGTTTACATCCATGTTGTTTTCTTCTCCAGCTACACCATACTCTTCTTCATCTTCATCACTGTTGTTGTTGTACTCGTAATTCTGTTCCCACTTGGCCTCAAGATCATCAACTTCCATCTCACCAAGGTTCTAACGAGAAAGAGAGGAGAGATGTGAGTATTAGTATTAGAATGCAGTTCACACATTAACAAACAACAATAGAACAACAACAACTCACGGTATGTTTTGATAAGAGCTTGGTACGTAGTTGATGAATAGTCTGTTCCAACAACTTCATTTCATTCACCACAACCTCACGTCTTTCTTCAACATTGACCAATCCTGACGACTCCTCCTTGATCAAACTAACAACTCCATCCCACTCTGTAGTAGTGTTCTGCATCTCATCATTGTCTACGCCACCGCAAGTATCATTTGAATTCTTTACCAATACGTCAAGCTTAGTTTCAACAATCCACGTTACATTCTCAGCATCAAGAAGCTTACTCGTCTTCTTATGTTCATCGTTCGTTTGGTGTAAATCAATTTCATTATTAATTACATCCATCTCCTTTATCCATTGAATCTTTTGTTTTTTGGTGTTGGTCTGTGTTAATTTTGAATGATGATAGTAATGAATGTGGGTTGTAGCAGTATTAAATAAGTAACGGATAACGGCATATCACTACACTAAACAAACAAATAACAACTCTACTCTTACCTCCTTGCCTTTTAATTCACTCGTAACGGTAACATTCTCCCGACGATCATTCTCAATGCCAGCCTTGTATCGCTTCCTTTCAGCTTCCAAGGTCTTTGCCTTGCGTATTTCTTCACCAAGATTACCATGAACAATACGACATTGCTCTTCATCACGTTTATTTTGTTCAGATGCGCGATTCATTAAGTCCACCTCACGTCGTCGCATATGATCAGCCATCTTGGCATCATTCTGGTATTGTGTTGTTGCCTTTTGTAAGGCGTTGAATTGTTGACTTGTTTGATTGTTCATCTTGGCTTGTTGTATTGTATCGATGGTGTGTGTAGTTGTGTTGTGAGTTGTTGAGAAATGAGAGTGCTCGAAAAAAAGTATGCTTGACTGACTCGCGACTCTTCTCCAAAAGAGAAGGTGAGCACACAAAAGAAGAGCACACACGATAACTATCAACTGACTAATAGTAACAACCGTTTACCATGAGTAATAGTAGCCCGGGTATCGATCTTGATATGAATCTGCTTAGCAGTAGTCCTATACCACCGCCGTCGTCATTATCGAGAAGGGGAGGATGTTATGATTGTGGAGGAGAAGAGAATGAAGAAGAGGTTAGACAGCAGAAGATGATGCAATTATCTTTCTTTGGTGGCACAACAACTAACAATGATAATATGAATAACAATGCTAGTTATCAATCATCATTAGCATCCACCACAATGATGGGTAGCAACAACATTCGTACTCAAGATACAAACAATAGCAACAAACATTACAAATCAATGAACTACGAATCTGCTCAGAGTGAAACAACAAACACGATAACAACCACCTCCAATAACACTTTAGATGAACGAATGATTGTAAATGGCAAGACTACACAAAAGTATAATGATAATAAACGGTTGGTAGAAACATGGAAAGAGGAGTTGTACATGATGAATGTGAAGAATTCCATTCTATTGGATGATTTAGTTAAGTTGGGTGCGGATGTGTAAAAAGAATAAGCTGGGCGAGGTTTCAGTACAATGAGTTGTGGAGTAGGTAGGATTACAATAGAAGTATAAGATAAGGTCTTTGCTTGTTGCTGCACATGTATTCTCTCCATATTTAAACTATTCTCTTCTTTTCCTATTCTAACATTAACATATAGTCGTCCGAACACACGCAGGCCGAACCTCCTTTTTAAAAGTATTTGTGTATGTTCGGATCACATCCAACTTCCCCTGTTTTTAAAACCCAACAACTGTATCATCTATACACCTCCGCCTTCTACCAAACATGTCGTCATCCAAAATTGTTCAATAATTTCCCTCAAACAAACACAATCATCCCAATTTCTGTTCATCATCCATCAATATTATGTACACATCTAAACCACCCCCTCATAACCCATTTTTAAACCAACTGAGTTTGTGTCTGTGTCATCTCAACATCCTTACTACCCTCACTTCTCTTTTTAGATGATCTACTCCGCGATGAACTCCGTCCACTACGACTTCTAGAACTACTCCGTGTCTTAGATGAGCTTCGTGATCTCCTCTTCTTCTTTTTCTTACCTTCATCTTCTAATTTACCACCTACATAATCTCCACCACCATTTTCTATATCCTCGTCTGATAGGTTTCTATTAGTATTACGTCCTAAACATTTGTTACAACCCACTGGAAGATGCGCGTTGTCGC
>Ga0075437_12490_pt2 | contig 19246 bp, 12 predicted proteins | sample MintriMetagenome_FD_74266 | JGI IMG/M metagenome (GOLD analysis project Ga0075437, IMG submission 74266) | Marine eukaryotic communities from Monterey Bay, USA to study complex ecological interactions - Minidiscus trioculatus and... | ecosystem: Environmental > Aquatic > Marine > Unclassified...
ACAGCAACGAGTGTACTATTGACACATGTATCACAACTACTGGACTATGTACCCACACCACGAAGGACTGTGATGATCGTAATCCATGCACTAAAGATGACTATTGTGACACTCAAATTGGGTGTGTGATTGCAGAGCCAGATGAGGAGTGCTGCGGTAACTTCGTATGCGAGACTGGTATTGGAGAGGACATGAATACATGTGCTCGTGATTGCAGTACCAGTATTGGAACGCCAATGGATGATTCCTCACCCAGGAATGGAACTAATGATGATCGCACAGGTGGTCTCCCCTGGTTTGACAAGGGAGGAACGCAGTTTTTCGTGCACTCGAAAGATGTACCAATGTCAATCACTGGAGTTGACTTTAATTGCAACCTCGAGCCTGGAGATGTAGAGGGTACCTTATCCGTCTACACAAGGAAGGGTGACCATTTCTATCGTGATGCTCCCGATGATATGGGTTGGGTCTGGAGCGGAAAGTTCAACTGGAAGAAGGTAACTCGCAAGGTGAACTACTCCTGCGCCGGGGAAGGTCAAAAATCACCAGTCTACTTTGAAAAACCAATCCATATGGAGGCGAATAGCAAACAGGCTATCATGATTTCAATGTACCACCCCGATCCAAACAAGGCTGCTACTACACGGCTCATCCGATGGAATACATGTGACGGTGGAGGTATCATGTGGTGAGTAGTTTTGTTTGCTGTATGTTCGTGTACTACTGTATACTGCCAATCTAACTTCTTGTCATGCTGCTCGTCACATTTATCAGGGATTATACTAGCGATGCATACTTGACGATTCATGCCGGCAGCGGTATGAATACCCCTGCTTGGTCAAATCCTTGCAGTATTTCTTCACCCTTTGTAAGTATATAGTTTGTGATAATATGATGTACTGATCCGAAAAGAAATGTAGGTCTCACACATTGTTCCTTGCTTCTTTCATTACACTTAATAATACACAGGTGTATAGTGGTGATATCCATTATGTACCTAACGTAAATCACACTGAACCTGAACCCACACCTGTTACAACTCTCCCCCGGCCTGCTGTAGCAGATCCTCAAGACGAATTACCTGTGTGCACAAGCACTCCTCTTCCACAGACCAATGACACTTTCAAGCTATCTAATCCCAAGAGAGGAAGCTCAGCTGCTAGTGCTTACGGGTACATGTTTGATCTTGTCAGCAAGAATCCGTCTCAGTCTATTCACATTAGTAGCTTTGATCTCTACTTCAAGGTTGAATCTTGTGATTACAAGTTGTGGTCTAAGAAAGGAAACTCTAACACCGACCCATCAAACACAAATTGGTTTCCACTTTGGATGGAACCAGATTATTGGTGCCTAATTGGAGAGGGTAGACTCACACAGCAAGGCGGAAACCCTATTTGGGGCCATCGTACTCCGATGGTAAGTGGTGAACACTTCGTAGGACAAACAATTGAGCCTGGGCAGAGCCGCGCGTTTTATGTCAACTTCTTTAATTGTTCATCAAATTGGCCGCTTGCCGTTGACCGAGGATCTGCATACGGTGAGGTAGTTAAAGAGTTAGATGAAAATGTGGCCGAAACGGACATCACAATAGAGGATGATAACCTAGCTCTTCTTCAAGGAATTAAGAAGGGAGAGATCACATCTGATGATCCTGTTACATGGGCCAACCAGGAGTTGACCTGGGGAGGTCTTTGGTATTCTCGTGAGTATGCACACATGTCGTCAACTCTACTGCTTCAATATCAATAGCTGTTTTTCCTAACTCACACTGTTACTTCTCATTCACATAGCTGATTGGAGTAGTTACTCTTATACAATGAGGGGCGGTTCTGTTACTTATGTCCTTGGTGAAGTAAGTCGCTTTTATATTAGGAGTCCTATATCGTATCATATATCACCTCTTTTCTAACTCAACGATCTATTTCCTCTCATCCTACTTGCAGGCCACATCTAGTGAAGGTGATACTGAGCCCTCAACAACTACATCGGCTACCACTACCCAGGAGGCAACTACGACTACCGAGGCTACTGAGGCAGTAATCACCACTACTACGGCAGCAACACCAACAACTTCTTCTCCATCATTAAGTCCAACGACGCCTTCCCCAACATTAAGCCCAACAACGGAGAATCCCACTTTGAGTCCAAGTACGAAGCCCACTGATTCGGTAAGTTTATCAACAATTTTCTTAAGTCAAATACCTGTAATCTAATCATCTCTTTATCTTCTATAAACACACCACAGCCAACTGTTAGTCCTACAACTGACGAGCCAACGACTGGTGCTCCGACACCATTTGTACCCGAGGTTGTTAGTTTTACTGCACCCCCTACCAACTCATGTTCTATCAAGTATGCAGCCTACTTTCAAGTTAAGGCTGGTGACAAGTGGACAAAGATGACTGATGTCGCTATCACATCATATAGAACTAGAGAATTGCAAGTTTATGTCAAGAGGGGAGAGGCTGAACTTTACGAGAAGACTCCCTGTGCATGGGATTTAGTTGCCGAGACCGACAGTTCCTATAATCCAGGGTCCTGGAAGAGGAATATTTACCCCGATTGGAAAGACGGATTTAAGCCTATTATCATTGCACCCAATGAGACGATCTCTGTCTACATGATCAATGTTGGTAGCAGTTATGGCTTCTGTATGAAGTCTCAGTGGAGAGGTGAGAAGTACACCAAGACTTGGCAGCAATTGTCCGCTGAATCTCCCGTGGGTGCTGTCTCTATTTCATGGGGAAATGATGCAGCTAAGCATGACCATTTCAAGCCAGGAACGTACTATGCCGTTGCCAACTACGGTGGTGTGAAACTTGAGACTATGAAGCCTGAAACTGAAACTCACGAGCCTACTCCAGCACCTGTTGACCCTTCCACTCCCAAAGATACTACAAGAAGTGATGTCATTCCGACTGAGAATGCCTTTGGTTATGAATTTGATATTACGAATACGAATCCAGATGGTAAGGATCTTATGATTACCAGCCTTGAGCTTCCTATGGTTGCTGGTGCGGAAGTTGATGTTTATGTTAGGGGTGGAACCCATGAAGGAAGTTCTACTTCTTGTCTCAACTGGAACAATGGGTGCAATCAGTGGACGAATTTGGTTGCACGAAAGTATGTGTCTTCATCTGGAGGCGTATATCAGACTCCTTCATTCGTCTCCGTGGTGCAAGCAGGGGAAACGAAAGCATTCGTTGTAGCTACTGGTAAAGCCATCTTTGAAGGCACAAGTCAAACAACTGTTCTAACAGATGCCAATGGTGACGTGGAGGTTAAACCTGCTACAGCACTTACTGATTTCTACGGCGACAATGTCCAGTCAGAGCATGACTTGACAGGTAGCCTAGCAAACAAGGTGTTCAATATCAAGGTCAACTATGAAGTTGTAAATCGTATATGCGCTATCCAGAACAAGAAACCTTGGGTTGTCCTCGACCCAAGTGCCTCCGCCTCAAGTATGAACCTTGGCGATGATGGTGAGGCTGTCGATATCGAAGAGTATGTCGAGTGGCATCCAACTCTTGGTGGAGATGATGGACTTGTAGATCAGGACTTCACTCAGGGACCTCCTCTTGAGTACATTGAGTAAGCTGAGGGAAATTAGAGAGAATCATGTTTGTAGAAAGGGGGTTTATTCTACCATGCCGCTAAGGCAATTAGGTATGTAATAGTTTGAACAAGCAAGAAGGTTGCATTCTTACATTTGATAAATACGAATGCCTTGTGACTGTTCAGACTCAATAAAATAGAGAAATTTAGTGGAAGAAGCTGTGTTGTACTATTGCCAAACAAATTTATTCCTCGTGTTGACAAAGAAGAAGGCCTCTAATTCTCCTGTATGTCATGACGTAATGACGAAAGAATAAAGGAGAGTGGTATCATAAGATTAGTAGATGCTATCGTGAACCCTCCTAGCATTCTTAAAAGACTATCATATACCTACTAGCTTTTTAACTAACTTAACGTCTACACTCAAGGCATTCGTATATTTATCTATGTGTGAATACAACCTTGGATTCTCCTAGATTCACGAAATACTTTACTCGATAAGCTCACCTTCATCGTCGTCATCTCCATGCCAATGAGCAATCTGTTCAACCTCAACTTCTTCATAGTCAGCTCCAGAGGATCCAGAGACTCCCATACTTGAGACGCTAGCGCCGCTAAGAGGATCAGGGTCTAGGACGACCCATGGTTTCATGCTCTGAACTGCACACACGCTATTTGCGATAGCATATTCTACCTTGATATTGAACTCTTGACTGGCTAGACTAGCGGTCAAATCATGCAATGATTGAACATCATTGCCATAGTAATCTGCTAGTGGTGTAGCAGCATCAATCTCCAAATCACCTGTAAATATAAAAGAGAGAGAGTGACAGATATGGTGAACGAAAGATAAACAATATATTCGAATAAAAGCAGTATAAGACTCTTACCATTTGCTGCGCCGACCGTACCGCTTACGCTATCAAAGATAGGGGAGTGGGAAGCTAAAACGAATGAACTTGTTTGTCCTGGCTTGATAACGGCAATGAAGGAAGGAGAGCTACTCAATCCCTGTGAAGAATAGTTAACATTCACTTGCCTAATTAGGTTTGTCCAGCCTCCACACCAATTGTTCCAATCATGACAAGAACCAGGGGACTGGAAGGTATCCTTATGACTTCCATCCCTCACCCAAACATCAATACCTCCACTAGATGTTAAAGGCATTCCAAAACTCTTAATGATTAGATCCTTATCAGGATTCTTGTTCTTGACATCAAATTGCAACCCGTATGAATTCTCAGATCCAACTACAGTATTCTTGGTGATCTCTCCAGGAGTAGAGGATTCGGTCGGTGCCATGGTGGGTTCATGAGTTTCAGATCCAGGCTGGACAGTCTCAAGTTTCACACCACCGTAGTTGGCAACGGCATAGTATGTCCCTGGCTTGAAATGATCATGCTTCGCTGCATCATTTCCCCATGAAATCGAAACGGCACCAACGGGAGAGTCAGCGGGCAATTGCTGCCAAGTCTTGGTGTACCTCTCACCTCTCCACTGAGACTTCATACAGAAACCGTAACTGCTACCAACATTAATCATGTAGACAGATACGGTCTCATTGGCACCAATAATAACGGGCTTAAATCCGTCTTTCCAGTCGGGGTATATATTCCTCTTCCAATACCCTGGATTGTAGGAACTGACAGTCTCGGCAACAAGCTCCCAGGCACAAGGAGTCTTCTCGTAAGGTTCGACATTTCCCTTCTTGACATAAACTTGCATCTCTCTAACCCCGTATGATGTGATAGCGACATCAGTCATCTTAACCCATTCGTCACCAGCCTTGACTTCAAAATAGGCTGCATACTTGATAGAACATGAGTTGGTAGGGGGTGCAGTAAAACTAACAACCTCGGGTACAAATGGTGTCGGAGCACCAGTCGTTGGCTCGTCAGTTGTAGGACTTTCACTTGGCTGTGGCGAGTTTGGTAGGTAGGGGGTATAACATAGCAGATGAATTTTGAGTATGGTATATATTAAACTGATTTGAAGAATATCGAATATAACATCTCAACTTACCGAATCAGTGGGAGTTTCACTTGGACTTAAAGTTGGATTTGCAGTTGTTGGGCTTAATGTTGGGGAAGGTGTTGTTTCTGTTTATTCAATTATTAAATGTTTGTGCACAAGATGTGTATTAAAATATAATGTTAGATAATAAACATTTGGTAAAAAGGTCATACACATATAAATAATACATAATATACTTACTGTAGAATACAATTTGATCAACACTACACCAATCACTTGATGTTGATGCACATTTCAATGAGATACGAGATTCACCCTCGGGTAAACTAATACATGCCTCAGCACACGATGCCCCGCCGGGTGTCATGAAACCATCGTACTGTTCCGACCCGACCGAGAATTTGTATGTAGATTCATCAGCTAATACCGAGGGATCAGGATAACTGTAGTAATAACTCATGGATGTGGCACCATCTGGAATGTCAATGTAGAGAGTTGTATTACTCCCAACACCATTAACATCTAACCCGCCGGTTAAATGATTGCCATGATATCCATCACCATGTTCACCCTCTCCGCATCCTGCACCGGTATCAAGTCTCCATGGATTAGAATCACCCTCTACTGAGAATGGTGCTAAGGAGAGTGCATCGTTTGTAAATGGTGATTCGAAATCATATGTTACTACATCGGACGATACACAATGTTCAATTGCTGATGTTGATGTACCCTTTGAGAGGAGAAGTACAGCGCCGATGGCTGCCCTACTATACATTGTTGATATCGGTATCGTTTTGAATGAATCTGGTGTACTATTGCTATATGATGCCTCTACCACTGCCATGCAATTGCAAAAGATATCTGGCTTGCTTGCTAAAATCCGTGAAAGATTGCGACAAAAGAAAATGACCTGCGACAATGACTAATACTAAATTAGATTCTCCGCGGGATATGTAGTACTATTGAATACCGTGTGAAGTTGTGATTATTTCTTAACCCTCGTGCCGTATAGTATTGACAAGTACAAAATTATATATACGAGAGTACGAAGTACGACACTCAGCAAATAAAACAACAACAGTTGAAAGTTGTTTTGGTATGTGGTTTTAATTGTTGGTTTGGTTTGAGGTGATAATACCCATTGCAATCAAGTATTTTTATCGCCCTGTATATATTTAATAACTTGCTGCGGCTCTTTGAAATATCAACAAATCAGTAAGAGGTACACACATCTTGTGTGCACAAAAATTAGTTGTACCATATTATATTATCGGCTAGGGTCAGTTAGGGTTAGGTATAATATACCCATTACAATAGTGTGGATATATATCATTGCAATCAAATATTTCGCCCGTAAGTCTGATTCATCGAATTAGCATCGTTTGTGGCTTTAAACATCAACAAGTTCAGTGAAAGGTACACATCTTGTGCACAAAATATAAAATTGCAAAACCATGTCATCCGGTCCACCACAAACTCCAAACAACTCTCGTAATATACCCCATGATGATACACCACATCCACAAAGTAGAAATAATGATATTAAATCAGATGACGATGCTAATAATAAACCAAGTTTATTACGCATAGGCTTATCAGCTGGATTTACTTCCCTTTCTCAACAACAATCTCAACAACAGCTTATTGGCGGATCACCTACAAAGGGATATTCAACTGCTACCACAACCACACAAAGTACCAAAACAACAAATACAAGCAGTAATAAAGCTAGCTTACTATCATCACAAAATGAGGAAGAAATTACATTATCATATATCCGTCGTGCACAAGACATAATTAATACTACTACTTCAAATTCTACTACTACTAAATCATTATCAACATTGGCAGCATTATCAAATATGGGTGGTGAAGTCAGTCAAAATAATGAATTGAGGGGAGTTTTGGTGAATGTTATTGATCCTACTAGCGGACCAAGTAGTCAAATTGTTGCTGCTTCCCCTCCAACGCTACAAGTTCCAGATACTCCACCGTCAGCTACTCAAAATACTGGTAAAGGATTATTTGGTAGATTGGCCGGTGGAGGTAATAATAACGAAACTTCCAAACCAACCCCACCACCAACAACAACAGTCACTCAAAACTCTAATATTGAAAATCTAAATATATACAATAAACTCACATCCAAATTTAACAACCTACACAATTCAACACTCCACTCACTCCCCTACAAACATCCACGTACCTCACAACCCCAATCAATATCTACACTACCAATAAACTTCAACTTAACATCAATACCAAATACAACACCTCAAAATTGGCATTTAGATCCATATTGTCATGTCTATGTCGCCACTGTACAAAATATTGACCACTATAGAACTAAAGTTCGTCCTGCTATTCGAGCATTTGTGAATCAACTTGAGGGTAGTGGTATGGTTAGTGCTACTAAACAATCTACTACTAATGGTGGTGTAGGTGGTAAAGATGGTGGTAATGTGAAGAGATTAAGTATTGAAGCAGATGATAGTCATGCAGTTCCACCTCCTCCACCGTTGAATACAGCTGCATCTCCTGCAACTACACCAAGTCGTGATCAAAAAGGTAAAGCTGGAACAAAGGGAAAGAAGAGTGCAAATGAAAAGGCATTAGTGAAGGCAGGATTGAGTGTTGGTAAAACGATAGTTGCTGGTAACTTTGGTTCACGATATGTTATCATATTTGTACCTTTACTTGGTAGTAGTGGCAATGGAAGTGATGGAGGACTTGATAATAAGAATCATGGCAATAAGAATGGAGGGTTTGGTGGATTCCGAGCAAGGAATAAAGGAGGACAGCAAAGTGGTGTTGTATTGTCAAATTCCAAGGATACTAGTATAGATAATGATGCATCATCGGTGGTTACCTCTACTACATCTACTTCGACACAACATCAAGATTCTGGTTCATCAGCAACAACAACACACCAAGGTCAACAGCAGCAACAAGTACCAACGACATCCCAAACTAAGGAAATTAAAGAATTGTATCATAAATTTCTGAAAGATTTTCCAAATGGTCGGACTGTCATCATGGGATCATTACTTAACAATAATGATCGTGAAGCACAGCAAGGAGTAGGAGGTAGACCAATACAAAATCAAGAATGGAAGGCATTCTTACATAACTTGGGTAATGCAATAGTCGATGGGTTTCATGATCGTGTATGTCGTTACTCGGAGGAATTACGACGGTTGGATAGTAAACGAATTAACGCTACCGCCGATAGTAGTAAGTTGTTTGATTTAAGTAACTTCTTTTTGGTGAAGGAATCATTGGCATTTACATATGAACAGATGCAGTTGTATGAGGAAGCGAAGTTACAGTATGAGGAATTATATGCATTCTTACCTGAGGATGGTTGGAGGAGAAAGTCATTGACTACCGAGGCAAGTGATGGGGAAGAGAATGATAACGAAGAAGATGGGATAGCATCATCGTCACAATCATCTCCAGCAGACCTTGCCATTGCAGGAGATTCAACCAACTTTCGTCAATATATACAAGTATCGGGTAAAGATTTACAAGGCGTATCTCAATATCTACCACATTACATGTATGCACGGGAAGTTCGATTGTTATTTCAAATGGGTGGTAGTGACATTGGCAACAGTAGTAGGGGAGGAGGAGGTAGCAGTAGTGCTGCTGTGGATGTACTCACTCTATCCACAAACTTTATACAACAGAATTATCACAATAGATTATTAAATGTTACTTCCGAGTACAACAAACGATATAAGGAAGAGATTGAAGATGTTGCATTAGTTGATAGTATGAAGAAGGATGGCGAAGAAGGAATAGTAGGTCGACAGAATAAGTTACGAAGAGAAAGGTTATGGAAGGAAGCTGAAGTTGAGGCTTGGGCTCTTGCATCTTGTTGGGATATCAAGGTTGCATCCGGACATTACTTTATATTTGATAGTATGGAATCATTATCTTCTTCAAGAAATGGCAGTCCAACTAGGACGGCAGGAAAGCTACAAGATAGCAGTTCCACTGAATCGTCTATTGAAGAAGTACAGGCGTCACGATGTCTTGCTGAACTGCTAGAGTTTGCTATACTTCGGTTGATGCGTCTTGCCGATTTGGCATTGGGTGCCAACGAAGAGGATGGAACAACAACAGGAGAGAGAAGAATCAATCCTATCCGAAGGGCAACATCTGAACGTCCAGTGGATACATTGAAGCCTTGGAAGCCATGGCGAAAGTTACAAAAAATCCGTGATGAAATCAAGACTAGACATTTGAGGCAAGGCAATAATGAAGAGAATAATGAAGCATGGCCATCCATCCTTCCGATACACGGCATTTCACCGTGGATTCATAGTGCTATGGAAAACGCTACAATTTACGAAGAAACCTACCTTGAGTTGGCAGAAGCCGCCGTTACCTTAAATCGATTGGCTGGTCGATTCCGATTTGCCTCTCGTCTCGAAGATCATCGTGCCGAGGTTTTGATAGCTCGGGAAGAGTACACCCAAGCGGCTCAAGTCTTATCGAGTAATGTTGGGGCATGTGCTCGAGATCAATGGACACGAGCGCATTACTGGCGTATCTTTCGATTGGCATGCTGCCAACGAATGTCGGGAGATGTACTTGCCTATCTCGAAACACTTACCCAGAGCTTCAATCCCAAGTTGTCAAGTGTTGCCCCGAAGAAGACTGCATCATTATTTCAACAGGATTTGGAGGCAATTATAACAGATGCAGCTGTGGCTGAGCCACGGTGGGGAGCTTTTCCGTTTCTCGAGACCGAGTTATCAATCGAGTCAGAATGTGCTGGCAAGTCAACTCAACCACTACCGTTCTTAAGGAGAAAGCTCACCAAGAATCTTTGCTCCGTGGGTAATGAGTTGAAGTTCTCGCTTAGTATACACAGCCATTTGCCTCGACCTATTGCTGTTAATGGTATTCGGCTCTATCTCATCACTCTTGAACAATATGAATTTGTTTACCGTCGAAATGGTATCGTTTCCGAAGACGATGCATTCCGAACACTCACCATTGATACCCCGACGGTTGACATTATGCCTGGTAAAAATGAATTCTCCTTTTCGTGGCAACCGATGACCTCCAATTCGTATGTCTTGGCCACAGTCGAAATACAATGGAAAGAAGCATCCTTCTTTTATGATAGTGCATTACTGCGAAAGCCAATGATCGGACTTGACATCCAACCCAGTGAACCAACCCAAACGATTGAACTTAATCCGCTATTTCTAATCCCTGGTCATGTTCAAAATGTTCGATTGGTATTTCACTCAGGATCGGATTTCATTACTGAAGGTCAAGTGAAGCTTATCTGTTCAGAAGGACTCTTAGTTGTGCCTCCCAAGACAGATCCATCCAAACTAGATGAAGAATGGAGTGACGAATGTATCATTCCTCTTGAGTCAATCGGACCAGGTAAAAAGATTGTTATTACAACTTTGGTAAAGAGTTCAACTATCAAACTCGGTGATAACACCGACCTTATCCAAACAATGTGGGCAAAGGTTGAGACGAGGTATCGTCAAGAGTCATATGCAAGTGTTATGGAGAAGGGCGAAGAACCAGAATCAGATCCAATGAAAACTTTGTTAGAAGCGATGGTTACCACTCTTGATCGACCGGCTCTTGCAGTTGATGATGCCGAGGCTTTCCTACTTGGTGATGATCATGTGATGGTTAATATTGCATTGCAGTGCAACTCACCAGTTCCTTTCTACATTAAAGAATGGCATTTGGATGTACCTGCACCTCTTTCTGTTGACGAGGAGGATGGAGATCTTAACAAAGGCATGTTTAAACATGCAATTCCAGAAGGAGAAATGCTACTATTTGGGTTCAAGTGCATCCGCAGTGAGTCGTCAGAAGATCATAATAAATGTGAGAGGCCACTATTGAGGGTGGTTCTTCAAGATGAATACGGCAAGACATTTCTACAAGTATTACCGGTTTCATTGGAAGACATTTACAAGAAGATACGGAAAGAAGATAATTATGCAGAGGTATTTACCGCAACCGCAGAGCTTACATGCACTGTAAATGAAGGTGCTGTCGGCCTTCCTGTTCCATTTGTATACGATCTGAATTTACAATCATTAATTACACCCAAACAACGAAAAAGAATGGCAAAGGGGAATGCTGCTTCGGTATCTTCAGCCCATGACTGTCCGATTCTGTACACTATAGTTTCAGATGATTGTGATTGGATCGTCAGTGGAAAGGTACAAGGTCTTATCAAGCCATCGTCACTTGGATCAGAGTCTCTTTTACTTCATTTTAGAGGTATACCAACTCAGTCGGGTATCCTACGCAACTTTCCTCAATTATACCTTGAATACCTTCCAACGAGTGATAATTCAAGTTCAGACTCTCGAATAGATTTATCACCACCCATTACTGTACAATGTCATTGTCCAGACTCGTTCCAATCATTTGCATATACGTCATCGCTTTCATTGGCAGTTCCTGCAATAATAGATGAGTTTTGAGCACAATAACACAGAAGGAAGATGATAGTAATACAAGTTGATCTTAAACTTAAAAGACTTTGAATTGGTCATAATCTAAGTAGGTACGTAGATATATAGTGGCAAGCAATATGGCAAAGGAACTAACCACCAATAGATTGAAATACTGACGAATGGCCGCCTCTCGCAGATACTGCGACATTTGACATCTGTTACGACAAAGCGTCACAGATGCTAAGAAAGAAACTATTGGGGATACTGCAGTATCGCCAAAATATCTTCAAGCAACATGCACCACTAACAACTCCACTCGTCGCGCATTGCTGCGCTGCGCTCTACTACGCGCTGATTATCCTAAATCAACCTAGTCATCATATAATTTGTTAAAAGGTGAGAATATTTTGATGAGGTGTCAATCATAGTGGGAAAGATGGCCGCGCTACTTTTTATAATGCATTGTTATTGCAAATCTTTTTTGATGGATAAGATATGGCTGATGTATGTATCTGTCAGACTTAATGAGATGGAGTAGGAGTGGATGTGATGTTGATGGGTGTCATGCATACTACATGTATACTTTTCATCTATGATATACAAACGGTGGTCATGTGTATACATGTACATAAGTTGATGGAGTAACTTAGTGCACATCATGTGGAGACACATCATCAAAAGATACGATCACGTCAAAATCTTTGGTATCAAGGTGAATTGATGGTGTGTGATGGCTAGAGTGATGTCATGACATGCATTGATGGTTCATTTCTATATGCATTTGTTCTTGTCATCATCTCTATTGCAACCCGCTGATATGTTTTGGCTATCTCGGAGCGGAGCCATCAACTGATCAGTGCATCGATCGAGAAGCAAAAGATATGTGTGGTGAAAAGTCAGGATGATGTATAGTTGGCTTGTACAACAGTATTGCAAATCAATCACACTAACTTCTGCATCTTGCATATCTATATACACAGTTACATCATCTCTGTATGGCGGCGGCTTCGATCACCCCGTCGTCTCTCACGCCGTCGTCTTCTCTGCTGACCAACATGTCGTATAACATGTATGTCCCTCCGCAGTCAATCCTTCTCGATCCGGAAGAGTTTGCACAAGATGTTGAGCATCGATTGGGCAAGGCAAATGGCAATACCTACCGACGTCAGCCCAGTGTTGAAAACGTACATGATGGTCAATTGATGGTGCGTCTCAAGAAGAAGAGATTTATTATTATTGATTATGGCTATGTTCCCAATGCTACTGATCACGATATGATTAGGGACAATCCGTATGTTACCATCCCCGAAGGTGCTGGTACTAAGAAGTGCAAAGAAAAGACATGTAATAGGATTGGTGTACCGGTCTTGTTATATGATTCAGAGCCCGATCAACCTCCATCACTCTACATCCGTACAGGACTATGTTATTGTTGCCAAAGGAATCTAAATGAGAAACGGAGGACACAACGTAAGCGTAAATCAGACGGACGTCCGATTGGCGAAGTTCGTATTGGCGGTATGTCATGTGCAAGTATCTGTTCAGCTCCCTCTTCTGGGTATATGTCTGGTCGTACCAGTAGATTCACTCACAGTGATACTCCTGTGCAGCTGAGCCCTGATGCCATGGTCATCAATTGTCCCGTAGAAGGGACATCTCCTCATAGTCCAACCTATCGTTGCCCGGAGATTGGTTCGGATTTACTCCGTATTACTAAAGAGCTGTCTGACGAGACAGTTTCTCTTGTTCAACACTCCAGAAAGAGACAAGAAGTTGAGGCGTCGCCCACTCCAGAAACTATTGAGCAGCAGTATGAGAAGGCATTTAAATCTGCCCAGAAGGCAACATTCCTTCTAACTCAATGGAAGGCTTCGTATGATACGCAACAGCGTTATTATTCCCAGCAGCAACCTCAACTGCCACAACCTCAACCTCAGCAGCCTCAACTAAAGGAACCTCCGATGCCTCAACTACAACAGCAGCATGAAGCTACTGTGAGCAGACCTGTTCCAAGCTTCAACTCACAAGTGCTAGATGATGCCGTGGCTAGTATAGAGAATGCTCTTGGTGCCGAACAAAGTTTCGGCCATCATGCCCAGTCTGCATTTGATGGGTACCAACAAAATATAGATCTTCCAAATGAAAATGAGGCTGCAATGAATTCACTCATGACATCTTCTCCAAATGCTTCTCCGAATGGGTCTCCTCGTGAAAACGATCGTTTTGGTTTTGATTCAATGCTCTCCGATAGACTGCCTGACGGTTCAGGTAATGATGTAAACAACGCTAAACCCCCCAGGGTGTCAATGCCATGATCAAGTAACACCTTACTTGTAAGACACACTCGCTATTCGCTATAACAATTTAGACTATAAAGAAGTGGGGATAGAAACATACCTTACAGATGTTCTATGCTTACTTGAGATAGATTTAGATTATAATGTAAATATCTTAGCTAGAAATTAGGTCCATTGAGTTCTAGTACACATATGCATTCTGCTCTTGTACTGCGGCGTGTGTGGCTCTTCATTTGTTCTTATCAGCTGCAATCTCTATGACTACCTTACCATGAGCATGTATTGAGTTTTGAAGCTTCATTGCATTTCGTACACCATCATCATCAAAAGAGAAAGGACCGGCCGGATCAAGAATTACTCGAATCTTTCCGTCTTCAACATCTTGCAATACTGATTTCAGATCACCTGGCTGCAAATCTAAACCTTGTGGTGCTGTCTATTGAGGACACCTTGAATGCACCTTGGAATAGAGTGATCGTAGTATTATAGATGACATGAATCTTATAACTCCAAAGAATGATGATGCATCTATCTCTGTCTCCACCCCTGTTAGGAGTTGTGCATATATTGTGTCTTTCCCTTTGATAACTGAATTGTTCTTTGAGCACGCACCCAACTGCCAATTAGAGCCATTAACCAAATCAACAATCAAATCAAATGGTTCGTCAACTTTCATCTCCCACCAATTCTCAGTTGTATAATCAATAACACGATCTGCACCTAATGATATAACTAGATCTTTTTGAGTTGTAGTAACAGCTAGATAGCTTGCACCGAATAATTTGACGTATTGACAAAGGAATGTACCCAATCCACCTGATCCGCCGAGAATGAGAACTCTACTGTCCTTCTTGATAAACTTTGTGCCGATGCAGGTAAAGTACACGCTTGATTTGCTGGTATTGACTGAGGACACTTTTCACTAAACTTTGTCTTTACACATGCATACTCAGCCGCCATTCCGTGTGGCTGTGGCTCATCAAACCTTGCGATTACTTTATCTCCGATTTGAAAGTACTCTTCGGTATCATCCACTTCAACAACTATACCACAAACATCTGAACCAATTATATATGGGCGTCCACTTTTTGGTAGTTGCATCATATCAGTTTTACCACGAAATAACCGTACATCGCCTGGAGCTAATGCACATGAAAGAACTTTTATTATGATATGGTTATCATCATCAAGTTGTGATACTAATTTGCCAGTTTTGCCATCAATTGCAGTGTCTAACGTCGGTTGAGGCCAGTTATTGGATATGATTATCTATATCTTGAACTCCTGTTGCGACTGCTGCTCCCATTGTAGGATGATGTACAGCTATCTAGAGGTCATGAGAATCGAGATGTTAGTTTTCAATTTTGTGCACATCATATGCACACTATTTGCACAGCCATATACAACATCTCTACGTCATCCAATAATGAAGGGAAATACTCTTCTTCGATGCTACCTAGCAGCCTACAAAGTACTTGCAATCTCTTCAGTAGGTATCACATGTCGTGACCATCAACTATATGCCATCTTCCTCTCAACTTTGATTTCTTTTCCTTGAAAGTTCTCCTTACTGAAGTTTCCTGGAATAAGTTTCAACAACTTATTCTTAATGTGGCCTCTTACTTGATGCCTAGTTAGCAGGCACGTAGTATTATTGTTGTTTCTTTTATACATACGGGCGGCTTTTGTGGTTCGTTCGGAAGTGCGAGTAATTGCAGTAAAAACCTATAAAACTCCCAATACAATAAATAAATCCAACTGCAATACTCAAGAAATTAATACCATGCAACTACTTGATAGTTGTCCACTACCCCAAGTACAATTCGCCTCCTTATCGGTACTATTACAGCTACATTTAAATCACAATGATACTACTACTTCCAGTACTAATGATAATTACAGCCCACTTAACAATGAGCAATGTGATACACCCTCAGATAATAATAATGAAGCTGACAAATCAGGTGGACCTTCACTAAAAAGTACTAAATTTATACCAAGATATGGTATATTAAAAGAACATATATCAATAATAACACCAACTACAATTTTATCAAATGATACAACTAATACATGTATTGATAATTTAGAATTAAAAGTTTGTAAAGAGTTTGGCTTACGTGATGATTTTACTGCTGGATTGGATAGTAATAAAGAAAATGATGGTGAAGCGATGGATGATAAAGAGTTTTATCTAGGTGGTGAAACATTTGATAATGATTCACCAAAGAAGACAAGAGCATCATCTGTACGATTTTCAGATGGTACCAAACAGCCATCACCCACTTCCTCTTCTTCTATTAATAATTTAACTGGTACACTATCTTCTTCATTCAGTAATAATTTTTCTGTACAGACATATAAACCATCAAATTTAAATTGTTCATTTGGTATTACATTATTTTATATTGCAGTTAATGTACATGATTACATGACAAATAACAATAATGGCGATGAAAGTGAAAATGTCAAGACATTGCACAATTGTATCAAGGTATTACTACCGGATATATCATTAAAAGAATTAAATAATGCTGGTGATCTCGGCAAGTCAGAACAACAGCAGGGTATTGTATTACTAACAGTGGGGATTAAAGGACCTGCATATGATTTATTTGGTAATTCAACTGTTATATCAAATCTACCAAGTAGGTTACGAGAGTGTATATCAATATTTAGTAAAGTTGATACTTCTCCACGAGAGGTGGTATTAACATCATCAGTTCAAGAAAAAGAAGTAAAGCCACAGCAGCCAAGTGGCGGTGGTAGTCCTAGAAAGAAAATGTTTGGTAAGAGTACTCAGTCAGTGACAGTTACACAACCACAACAACAACAACCACAACAACAAAAACAGCAGAGGGTATCATATGATTCAGATTATTTTCATCGATTGTACATGGCATTACTTGCTAATTTAATTGATGATGATGGATTATTACAAGATCATGATGGAAATATTTCAGCATCATCAACATCGGAAGTGGAACAAGCAGTCAATCGTCCATTGACCGAGTCTACGACGGACCTACTTGCCAATCAAAGCATTACAAGCAGTGGTACTATTAAAAAGAAGCGATTTACATTCTCCCGTAGTAAAAAGGGTAGCAGTAGTAAGAATGCCCAATCTGAGTATGAATCAGGTGACATGATATCAGGTGGGGATGACGATCCATTCTTTGCAGACAAGGCTAACGTAGCAATGTCTGAAGAAAACAGGGGTATGAATAATGCCGAGATTGTACGACGGACTGCACAACAATTAGAGGTATTATCACTTGTCGAAGATGATATGGCACTACCAAAGTATACTCATCATGGCGAAAAGAGTAAAGTACCATCCTCTCCACGAGGTCTTGCATCACCAAGAGGACGCAAGAGTGGAGTTACTGCTGGACGATTCGGACGACTGCCTGTACCCTCTGATCTTGCTGGATTTGAATATCGACCTCATATTCATGGTTCGGGTAGTATGTCAATATCAGGCACGATATCCACGACAATGGGTTCAATATCGGATGATATGTCAACTACAACTGGTGGGGATGATACTGCCACGGTATCTTCCAAGTATACTGTGAACACTTTTAGCTCAGGACTGTCCACATTATCAGCAGTACCAACATTATCAAAGTCAAAGAGAGATTCGACAGGTTCTAAATCAAGTAGATCAAGATTTATGAGGAAGAAGAAGAAGAAATCATCAATTGGTGGTAGTAGTCCAACAAAGAGTATCAGCGAGGATTCACCAAGCAAACTGCCCCCCTTGGCTCCAATCTCGACTACTCCCCAAGCAGTCTATGATCCGTTTAGTATTGATGAGAACGATGCCGAGGAGAAGGAAGAGACTGCTCCACCTTCACCTGCCATAAATGACTTGAGTAGTATAGCTTCTGTTTCCACTAGGGATACTGAAAAGACTCCAACAACTCCTCTTCAAGGCCAGGAAGAACCAACAACGCCATCAACTCCTGCCACACAAGACGGTGTTCATGCAGAGGCACAACCACGCTCACCTGATACGCCACAAGAAGTTGTCGAAGAATCTCAGTCCACACCGCAAGATATCAAACCACAGCCTCAGGTTATTACTGCAAGAAGCCGTAGCTTTTCGGATGACGAAGTGACGGCAGAAGGTCAACAATTAGATCTTGCTCTGCAGCCTCAAGAAGAAGAAGAACCGGCAATTATTCAAGAGGCAGAACCAGCTACAATGGTGGAAGAGCCGTTGAAGTATCTGGATGTGAACCTGGCCTTGAATGAGGATCTAACATGCGAATATAAGCGATCTAAGCTATCATCCCTTTCAGTGGAAGGAACACTCCAAGTTCGTGTCAATACAAGCTATAAAGACGGAGGTAAACAGCAGCACGAACAAGAACAGTCTCCTGTACCATTCTCTCTCATATTTCAAGATCATTCAGGCCACATTAAGGCATTACAAGAGAATAAGAAGTTTGTTGAGAATGTATCACACGAAGAGGAAGTTGCAAGAAGAGAGTTTACATATACCATCAAGGTACCAAGAGAGGAAGAATACTTTCCCGTGGTTCGATACAAGTGTGGCAGTTCTCTTCGACCTGTTCCAATTCGAGTACAAAGTCGTGTTAGAACACAGGGCAAATTCTGCCGTGTTGCACTTCAGATTAGTTCCAACCCAACGAATCAATCTGACCTTGTCCATCTAACTATCATCATGAGCGTTCCTGAAGGAGTACGAGGTAGCTCTGTTCAGTGCAACCCACCAGGGGGCGTGTGGAATGAGACCAAGCGTGTTGTGCTCTGGTGTGTATCGGAGCTTGCTGGTGGTGAAAAGTTTCAGCTACAAAGCATCTTTGAAATCGAAGATGAGCTATTGAATAGTGGAGAAGACCTAACGGAAAAGTTGGAGTTTCCAGTTTTAACGAGATGTCAGTGTACAGGTGCTCAACTAAGCGATGTTGGCTTGGAAGAGGAAGTGGGTTTCAA
>Ga0075437_12414_pt1 | contig 19172 bp, 16 predicted proteins | sample MintriMetagenome_FD_74266 | JGI IMG/M metagenome (GOLD analysis project Ga0075437, IMG submission 74266) | Marine eukaryotic communities from Monterey Bay, USA to study complex ecological interactions - Minidiscus trioculatus and... | ecosystem: Environmental > Aquatic > Marine > Unclassified...
GAGATATTGACGATTTGTTTGAGGATGATGAGGAAGAAGAATCATCATCCCTTAATGAAGAAGTGAAGGATACCAGAGGAGGAGGTAGAAATGAAGAAGAAGAAGAAACCATTATCATAGAAGGAGAAAATGTGGCAGAAGATGATGAGTTGGAGCAGACATTTGCAACACTATGCAAACAAGATAGTAGTTCGATCTCATTCTCACAATTGAGGCAATGGGAAGAAATCACATCATTAATTGAAGAGGAGGGAACATTGGGGGAAGATGAACTAACATCACTTTGGGAGAGTTCATTAAACGTCAAGGGTACCGATGGGGATATGAACATGAAGCAGTTTGTTGCATTTAATTCTGCCTTGGATGAATTATTTGAGTTTGAAGATGATGAAGAGTTGGAAGTAGCTGAAGAGGCAAGTCCTAGTATAATTGACGAGGATCTACCACAAGCAACCACACCTAAGCCACTTCCAATCATTACTGAAGAAGAATTACCACCTGGGGTATTGTTCTCACAACTTGCCAATGAAAATTATCTAGTGAGCAAAGATGATCTAAGACGTTGGGGGGAACTTAATGATATGTTAAAAGAGGGGGATATAACTATTGATGAATTAGATGCATTATTTGATTCGGCCGATAAAGCACCAGGGACGAAAGATATGTTGGATGAAGATGGATTTTGTACATTCTATGAAGCAATTGATGACTTGTTTGAGGATGATGACGATGAAATCATTACAGAAGAAAAGCAAGATGATGCAAAAGACTTAAAGGTTGAACTTCTTGAATATATAGAAGATATTGCCAAACTTGCCGAGGAAGAGGGCCAACAAAAATGTGGTTTAGATTGTTCTGAATTAGAACAAGAACGAGTACTTGAGGTTGTTAGTGAATTGGAAAGAGAACCGTACAATCGAGTAGTCACTGTGAGTGCCAGTGGCGGAGGAGCGATTGAAAAAGAGGAACTCATAGGTGTGTGGGAATTGGTCTATTCGAGTTCATCCACAATGAAGTATAATGAGGGTTTGAGTGGATTGGCCGGTGGCCTGACAAGATTTGGTGGTGTACAACAAGAGTTATTGGCCACTAAATACCTTTCTGATGTTGAGTATACAGAGCAAGTGATTAGTAAGCTGGGGGGAAAGAATTTCGATGTCAAAATAACAGGTGATTGGGATATAAGGACTGAGGTATCATTATTCACGGGGAGACCATCCAATGTATTATCAGTTACACCGGACAGGGTCGTTTATGGATCACGAAGTGACAAGGCAGATCACTGGAAAAGCTTAGGGCCAATGAATCTCTTGGTATTATCCTACTTGGATAATGATCTTAGAATCATGAGAGGAAATACAAGTACAGACACTCTCTTCATTTGGAAGAGAGTTAAGTAGGGGGTAAGACAACTCTTGTGTGATAATACATATCTCTACAACTTTCACACATCTATATCTATGTATAAGTTTCACTCTCTAATCACATATATATCATACCCCAATTTCTAAACCGTCAGCAATACATCAAGCCAACCAAAACAATAGCACATACGAGTGTCCTCCTCAAACTGACATGTCACCACTACTAGTGATGGTATTCTTCTTCCACTGCGATTTGCTTTCCATCAGAAGAGTCTGTTCAGCAAGAGAAGGCTTACTACTGATCCAATTGGCAACGGCTACCGCATCCATAGACTTTGTATCAACTCCATCAACGCTCAAAATAACATCGCCAGGTTCCACTAGATGTTTGAGAGGGCTTAGTTCCTTGATTTTATGGATAAGTGGGCCGTCTTTAGATGAATCAATAAGAATGCCAAGGGGGCCGGGTGGTGCTCGAACTTCATAAAGATTCCTTCCTCCTCCCCTTTCCCCTGAGACAGCTGCAATACGATCGGATTCTGGGATATCAGTCTCTTTTGTATTCATTTGCTCAACATCTACTACAGTATTGTCAGCAAAACAGCTAAATAGTCCTCTTGCATTGATAATTGGCTTGGGTAGAGGAGAAGACACTTCATCCTCTTCGGCAATATCAGCAAGAACATTATCCTCCTTGGGAATAGCAATCTCATCAAGTTGTCGATGAGCAATTTTCATCTCGTCAGAAAGTTGTTTTAGAATGGCAAGTGTATCAACAGTCTCATCATTCTTGGGATTACCCTCTCCAACTGCGCTGTCATCACTATCAGTCAACTCAGAGTGAGGTACACGATAGACATCATCATCATTCTTAGACTTCTTCATGTCTTTCTGCTGCTTCAATTCATCAGGAAATGTCTCATCTAAACTCCATTGATCATTTTTGAAAACGATAGTCTTCTCTCCTCTGCAATTATAATACCCTTATCTCTATTGCTTTTAGTTTATTACACATAATCCTTAACGAATGTACTAGTCCTCAAATGTGTCTTCAACCATTCTGTGAATGATTCAATTTTACTCATTGTGTACACAAGATCTTCATCCAAACAGAGTAGTAACTCCAAGTTTGCCTTTACATCACCAAGAGCTGAATGTGCATTTTCAATCTTCTTACTTAATGCATGTTCATATAAAGCGCCAAGCTTGTTATTTTCTTTTGGAAGATCAATTTTGGCCTTCTTCCAGAGCTCTTGGTCTTTAACAAGATCCAAAGTGTCAACAACATGTGTGAGTGGTAACTTACTCATGCCATCTTCTCCCGTGGCACTATTTTGAACCAAGTTGATTTCACCTTCTCGGATGATATTGTTTACAATAACTGGAAGATCAAATCCCTTCACATTATGGCCACAGATCACAACTTTGGATGGACTATGATGGGAACATAAGCTCCCGTATTCAGAGCATCCTTTCTCATTGCACTTTCGTCTTTGATTAATCCAGGATATAGCATTCATTACATTGCCCGGCAATCCCTCCATCATTTGCTTTGTATATCCATGCTGGTCGAATGCCTCCTTGTCGATCTTTACATTATCAGGAAGAGAGTAAAATTCTGTTTTGTGATTAGATACACACTTTGTAGTGAGACTTATACGCTTATATGCTAAATTGACTTACCTCGATAAAACTTGCCAGAGCCGACATCATACAGTACTAATTCCATCATGTATGCTGTTTCACCCAGGGTATTCGTCTCGGCATCACACATCAAGAAAAGAGTATCTAAGAGGGTACAATGAGACGATGGTATGAATATGGTGTACAGCACAACTTATAAACCACTTACCACTTGGCACATTGTTTGATGTCTGGAGTTTGGTAGTCCAATTACGTCTCTCCCTCTTCTTGTTATGCTCATCATCAACTTGAACAACGACTTGATTTGATGTATTGTTTCTGTTGGAAGGTTGAACTGTTTGAGTTAGTACAGTGGAGCTGGAAACAACCTCACGTATAACCTCATCTTGTCCAAGGACTTTTGTTGTTGCAAAGAAGCAAGGTCGTTTTCCGATATTCCCACCTTGATCACAGCATACACAACTGTTGAATAGATGTCTTGATTCGTTTCCGTTCTCCTTCTCATCTACTACACACATACCACCACTACACTTTTCATTCCACTTTATAGACGAGATTAGATGTGAGTGGTTGCTATTCATGACATAACATATCACATAATAATAACAAGACAACTCACAAAGGTATTGATTTCAGTATCACTTAGTGCAACGTGGCTTGGACCAAAGCAGTTGTTTGCAGTTTTACCACACTCCAATCGACTACTTGCAAAGCACCCCAAATGATTAGCATTTGTATTATCTACTATGAAACTTAAGCCACAATGTATCTTCTTTCCATTCCGGCGGAAAAAAAAGTGCTCCTCATTAATAATAGTACTGTGGTATCCGTGAACGATAGTATCTACCAAGGCATTTAATCTGTTCACGGAAATTATAGGACCAGAACGATTGACAGTAATACATTTACTAACATTTTTGTTACATGACCAATGATATCCATTATACGCAAATCCGTTGTCTGGTACTGTTGCTCGAAGAGTATTTGCCCTTGCTGATTTGATAAAATGTTGAAAGTATAATGCTAATAATACTGATTTGCATTTGTAAAGTTTTTGAAGTCTAAGATAAGTAATAGTTTTGTCTTCTTCTTCTTCTTCTTCTTCATCATCATCCTCACTGTCTTCATCGTTAATCCCATTGACTGTTGGCCGATTGTAGGATCCGATCGGCCATGCATGTTTTTGATTTATTGACTTTTCTTTTTGTTGCTCTGCATATGAAAGTAAAAAGTCCATCACGACGAGAGCTTCTGTTACTGTATATTCAATCAATGGTACGTTTGCCATTCCTAAGAATATTGAATGTTTTGAGTTGCGATCTAAATAACTACCAGTAACAAGTTCCCATTTTAACTTTGTTTTTTTTGCCTCACTATTCTCAGATATAATTTTATTTAATTGTATTTTCATTTGGTAATTAATATGCTTTGTATAGTCTTCTCTACTACTTCTACAACATAACTGGTTATTTTTTAACATATGCTCATATAGTGTATTGCCAACTTCCGTACTATTATCATCGCCATCCATCGTCATATTCATTAATGTTTCTTTCCATAGTTTTTGGAATTCCGGTTTAGTATGATCCACTTTCGGAAGTCTTTCAAGTTTTGGTTTAGTAGTTGTGGCACTGGCACTAGGATTTGTATTATTGTTGGTTAATTGTGGTATTTCCCAACTTGTTTGATTAGTATTGCAGTTAAAATAATATGTTTTACCGGAAGAAGGATCTTGTGCCTTTTGCCAACCTGGTGGTAAGGTTGTGTTTGCAAAACTAGGAGATTCTTGTGGAAGAGATGATTCAGGAAAACCTCCATCATTTACATTAGATGTAGTATTACTACTTTTACTTCGATTCGGAGGTGTAACACCACGTTTTAAACCGTTCAATAACTTTCCACCTAAACTTGTGTTATGATGAGACTTCTTAGTCTTCTTTTTCTTCCCTCTGTTGCTGTGTGAGCTTGATGGAGGAGTTGTATTTTCATCATTGATTTGCATATTATTATTATCCATAGTTGCATAAACTATATCTGATGTCACTATAATTAAGTATAGAGTAAGAGACTAATCTTATTAGTAGGTCTAAGAGGTAGGTGTTTTCCCCGCCCTGGGGCTTAAAACTTGTCTTTTTCGCGACGCGTCGTTAATGGTCGGCGGCTGCTGAAACTTCAGATATCTATTATTGACTATATTTTTTCGCATTAAGCGTGGGCAGCTATCGATGGGATTGATTATTCTCGGAGATATCGAACCTAGCGAGTTTAGAGCTTATTGTCGAATGTGTTGGGTGGAGACTATTGTAGTTCTTGGCGTCACTAATGGTCGGCGGCTGCTGAAACTTCAGATATCTATTATTGACTATGCGGGCCAACATAAACTGCGGGCGGATATCGATTTCGTGGCGTCGCTCTTATTGTCTTCGATGTCGTGCTGGTCGAGAGTATCTCTAGGCTGCAATAGAAAATCCAGGGTCCTGGGCCTGGCTCTAGCTGTGCAAGAAAATGATTTTTTTCAGTCCCCTTATTTCATGCTCATTTAATTAAGCAAGCAAGAGATGAAAGCAAGCACAACCTAGTAACCCTTGATGAATGCAACCTTATATTACCAGCTGAATAGTTAGGAAAATTGTTGCAATATGGAGGACCGCAACCGCCCAGATACATCAGGAGAAGACCGTGGAAGTAAGGGCAGAGATTTTCGTCGAAAAACAAACCACAATGATGATGATAATGAAAAGATTGGTGAAGCGCCTCGTACGCCACAACCAGATTCACCAATTAATCCATATTATGATTCACATGGTACATCTACATCAAATCGTGGATCAAATAACATATTCCAACAAGTGCGGTCAGGAATGCCTAAGTTTTCGTTACCCAATAAAACCTCCTTTACTTTACCCCCAGCTGCAACCAATCTTTTCAATTTTGGTAAACGTGGTTCGGGTAATAGTATTAACTCTCCACCGGTAACAGAAGCAGCAGCATCTACATCTGTTGAGATGGGTAAGTGTTTGAATAGTTTGTTTATGTGTCATTATTTATTATTTCATCTCATAATATTATTTCTATCGAGACAGGGCAATTCGGACAGAACCCACTATTGGATAGTCCTACAACTGCAGGGTGGCTTCAAACATTACCTGGTAATAACCCACTGCCACCATCACAACCACCACAGTGTAAGTATTTTCATATAATATTATATTATATCAGTTCGTCATTGCTAAATTACTAATACATTACCTCAGTTTTAGCCCAAATTGACGATTTTCTAGGTATCACATCTACAACAGACGTTGCTAAAGCTGCAGCATATTTGGGAATGGCTGGACCGGATGATGAAGAAGTAGTAGAGAGGGCTATTGGTTTATATTTTGCACATCAGCAGAATGAAATTGGACATGCCCTTCCTCCGCCACCACCCATGTATGAAAACAATATCAACCTGGGTGATAGTTTTGATAATGATGGTGAGGATATTGGACGTGATAATGATGATGGGGGTGGTAATGGAGGTGAGTGTTTGTATGTTTATTATTGTTTTGGAATGTTAAGCATATTAATTTAACAACAATGTTCTCTTAATTTCTGAAAGGTTTCCCTATTTGGGCTAAAGCCCTAATGCCACCACCACCAGGTTTACCACCACCACTTCCACCACTTCCACTTGACAAAATGCCACTACTTTTAGACTCAACTACCACAAGGACTACCGAGAATGAGTCTAATATCACGGAAAAAGAAGTGGAATACTTTAGTAATGAATATGCACCTATACCTCTATCTGCACCTGTGCCGCCGCCGCCGCCACCACCACCAATTGTCCAACAACAACCTCTACCTCCCCCTCCTCCACCATCATCAGCTGAGTTGGAATATTTGGCAAGTTTGGAAACGGATGCTTCAGAAATGAATATGGAAGCAGAACCCGCCGCTCCAGGCCCTGATGACGCGTTTGGCCATACGGCAATTGTGTACGAAGGAGCATTTGATAGGCAAGATTTACTAAAAGGCAATCCAGACATTCGGGGGCACACAAGAGATATGACCAAGAACCTAAAGGGTGACTTAGGGCCATCCAAGTTCTTTCCTACGGTAACAACAACACCAAAGAAGTGGACATATACCGTTAAACCAACCAAACAAAATGATGAAATCGTTTCTGAGATTTGGATACAACGTGCACCAAGTGAGAGATCGAGTTCAAAATACATCGGGACAGACTTTCCTCTGAAAATGCCTACAAATGTTAGGAACGTCGTTGCACAAATTTGTGCAGACACCAAAAAAAGAGGGGTTTTGCTGCTCACTAAGGCAAAAACAGAATTAGGTTGGACAAGAACGGCTTGTGTTTCTCGAAGTCTTCTATTAGGTTATATGCTAGGTACCGTTGCCATTTATCTCGGTAAAAATAATACATCCAAGGAAGGTAAATACTCTATAGGAGGCATACAGAGGAATTGGAGAATTGTTGCACTAACTTCTTTAGAAAATCCTCCAGAGGAGAATGTTTGGAGGCCCGATTTATTAGTCCGTCCTAAATGTTGGGTTCCCAACAGTGTGTATTTGGTACATAGGCCTTCCGCTACTCAAGTTTTGGAAGCACGTAAAGCTTGGGATGCCGATGAGAACAATGATCATCCATTGTCGTTGTTGGGAAGAGATGAAGAGTACACAAGTCAGTACAGGCAGGGGTTAAACGTAACTATGGAAGAAGGTCAAATCGAGCCCCAAGCCGACGTATAGAGCGTCATCATTTGGTTATAATAATAAGGCGATTGATAAGCGGGAGATAGGAGGAAAGTGGTGGTGGGGATTAACAATATGTGTTGAAATATAGCAATAACACAAAGATGAGGCAAGACAAGAAGTAGTAACGCCTAGGTGACTTTCATAAAACATAAGATCAAACTGTCAAGTGTCTTGTCATTAGCTTTTACAAGTAAAACTTGACTCAAAATCTATACACCTGTATAGCACTTATTGATTGATGGGAAATCTCAGATTATGAATGTGCCATAGAATTAGTTCCTTATTTGGCGGATAGCTATACCCAAAATAGCCATGTCACCATTATCATTCTTGGCATTATCAATGTCAGAAGTTGGCAAAGCGATACGAAACTTGTCAGGGAGGAAACTATCATCGATGCTGGACATTTCATCTGGCGGTAAACAATATACAAGAGTATGTTGAGAAGAAAGACATACAGATCTCACACAAGCAGGTTAAATGCACAACACTCACCACCACATCCCTCCTCTAGTGAGCATACTGCTGGAGGAGCCTCTTCATCTCCAACCCCCTCTAGTTGATGCCTATCTTGACGTCTACGCATAACAAAGAAGCCTGCAATCAAGCTAAGAAGCATGACAATACCTGCAATTGATGTGCCAAGTGCCAAAGTCTTCTTCTTATTAGCTCCATCCTTACCTTGAAGGTCAACGGTCTCAAGCGATTGACTAGGAAATTGAGTCTTAAACACTTCATTATCAAATAAATCGTCATAAAAGGCCTCACTGTTCCTTGATAACACTTTATAGATGACAGTTTGGAACGGAAAATCAGAGGCAAGATTGGCTGGAAGATGCGCGTTTCACAAAGTATGAAGATGAAAGAGAGAGATATAACTCATGTTAGAACAACATTAAGAGAAAATGAATGAAGGATACTACATTTACACATAAACAATACTAGACTTTCCTGGGGTAGCAACAGCAGTTACCGACGCATCAACAATTAGAGACGTAGACGTCTGTAGTTTTCGTTTACGAATAGGCTCAGTATCGTTAGTAGTAGTGCATGATATGTGTGAAGGATCAATTCTGCATAATGGTGAGGTGTTATTATCGGCAACATCAGGTTGTTGTTCCACAAGAGTCTGAGCCTCAATATTTACATTGTAATCGAAAAACTCAATGGTAGTGTTGGTATCAGAGTCTACTCTGCTATCCAACTTCTTCTGAAGCAAATCCTCTACCATTTGCTCGAATACAGCAATTGCATCACTGTCTTCCAGCAATTGAGTCAATGGTAAATTGAATTGTAATAGACCCCATACGGTTGTATTGGAGTCAATACTTGGTGGCACTGAAGGGTGCACAGATATAATTGCTGCCGATGGTTGACTAGTCTCTTTGATGGTAGGACTCGTCGTTGTCGGGGTTAGGGATGGAGAAACTGAAGTGCAAGCAAGAAACATAGATGTATCACGGGTACTTCTAACGCTCACATCTCTCCATTCAACGAAAGTCAAAACGTTCCCCACATTTAACAACTCAGCATAAACAGTCTTGCCCTGAAGCACAGATCCATCTTCCAAAGAGGATGAACATTCATCTTGTGGTAGATCATCACCACTTGCCTTCCAACTACCAGGATAATCAGTATATGAATGGACCAACATCCAATCCTGATCACCGCCCTCTGTGTCAATATACAATTGAAGATCAACTTGATCTTGCCCAACTCTGCGCACAATAAACTTGACACCAACTGAAACATCAAGAGGAAGCTCCCGATTGAACACATCAATATCAGTCCGTACTAGTCGAGTACGCACTTCTGGACGGTACTCCTTCTGAAAGGAAGCGACTCCATTGAGAGAGATATGCGCACGATAAGAAGGCATGTCACAACGTTTGTTATCACTGGGATGAGTCATTTGAATAGCCATATTGAAACCAGACCTGAATCGCTTCGCTCCACCGAACAGATATGTTGCATAGCCAGTCATCTCAACTGAGGACCCCCATCCCTCTTCGCCAGCATAAATTTGAATCTTTGGACTTCGCTGTAGAGAAGCAACCCCATTTTCAATAGTAACAACGCCATTGCCCGATACGGATGTACGGCCATCAAATTGATCCACTTCAAATGGAGTAGAGGAGGGAATTGTTCTACTTTTCATCCATCTACTGTACCAATTATTGTCTGAATTGGACCCAGACGCAAAGATACGTTCGACACCAAATGGATCACGGAGACAGTCGTCTAAAGACTTTGAAGGCGGCATCGACAATGTTGGACTGTCACTTGGAGATAGAGTCGGTTCAACAGTTGTCGGGCTCAATGTAGGCTGAATAAGAGTGCAAGGTAAACATGTTAGGAGTTCTTTCCTCAAGTCAAGTCAAACCAAAGATATAATAAATGAATTCAAAGTAGTCTCACCTTAACACTTGGACTGCGGGAAGGACGTCTAGAAGGACTACGGGATGGTGAAGAGGTCGGCAAAGTTGATGGCGAAGATGATGGCTAGTGGTTGTATGGAATGTTGAACAAGTTTTAAATCAGATCAGACAATATCAAAGGATCACAAAAATACAGCATGACAAAACTTACTGCAAGTGTTGGTTGACGAGAAGGTTTCTTTGAGGGCTGACTGGTTGGGAATAAGGTAGGCTATTCAAGGAAGGGTTGAGAAAGTTAATAATACTATTATTGGCAATACAATTCAACAAACGGAACTAACTCACTTTACGAGTTGGATTCTTTGAGGGCCGATTGGTTGGGATATTTGTGGGCTGTGAAAGTATTGAAGCAAAGAATTAGTGACACCAAATCATTAAGAGTATACTATCTCATCATCAGGGTATCTTACCTTGCTAGTGGGCTTCAGAGTTTTAAATAAAAAAGATTCATCAATTAGAAGAATTGAATGGGTATGATCATCACAAGCATGATATAATGATACTCACATTTAGAGTAGGCTTCCTCGACGGCATCTTTGTTGGCAATAGAGTAGGCTTCCTTGACGGCATCTTTGTTGGCTTCACTGAAGGTTGATGCGTTGGTTTCAGCTGTAAATCAAAGAGTAGTAAGAGAATGAGAAGCTGAACCATTAATAATCATTAATAATTCATGCACAAAATAACTCACAGTAGGTTTGGATGAAGGAGATATTGTTGGCTTCAAAGTAGGCTCACGGCTTGGCTTTAATACACACGATATATACAAAGTAGTTGAGAATAGGTAGTACCATTACATAGTTTGTTAGTAGAAGTACTGCTAATTGATCTCAAATTAATACATACACACAACACACACACACTAACTCACCTTTTGAGAAGGCTGATTAGTCGGCAAAAGAGTTGGATTCTTTGACGGGGAAGGAGATGGCTGCTGTATCGGCTAATATTGTGGGGATTGTTATGAATACGATTTACATTGGATGAGATAATTTTGATTTCATAAACTCAATAGATGGTGCATGCACGACTACGATACTTACCTTTGAAGAAGGTTGTTCTGATGGCGAACGCGTAGGCAATACCGTGGGAACTTTGGTTGGCTTATTGTATTCATAATTTATAGATATTGATCAGTTAGGTAATTATATGAATAAAATAATTCAGTATATAACATTAACAATTGAGTTGCAGCTCTGTATAATATATCGTATCACTTACGTTTTCCGAAGGGGACGGGGTGGGATGTTGAGTAGGCTGAGATTAAGATTCATATGAAAGATGATGAATGGTTACATTTATGTATTAATATAGAATATAATAATAATACACATTACATTCATGTGCACACACACAAAAAAAGAAATACCTTTGCACTTGACGGATCAAACGTTGGAGGTAGGGATGGCTCATCAGTAGTAGGAGTATTTGTTAATAATCCGTCACCAGTTGGTAAACTTGTTGTTATTTCTAGAACACGATGCCATTTAGTTGTTGTTTGCTGTTTGGGGGTTGAACTTGAACCGACCATATTATGTGCATCAATAAAAATCGATGCACCATCCTTATGTGGTGATAAGTGATGTGCAACTGCTAACAATACAAGTACTGATAAGGTAATTGTGTTATGAACCATCATATTTTCTTATATTGCTTATGGGTTGAGTTGAGATGATAGGTTGAGTTGAGATGATGCACTATGTGTATTGTGGTTGTGTAAGTAGTAGTGAGTCATGTATGATTGTTTATTTTGAACACAGATGTGTATAATTTTGTTACCGACTCAAAAGAAACATCAATTCAATAGACAATTATATACAATACAATAAAACTCTCATATCCAATTCTCTCAAACCACACACACCAGCCACCGCCGCCAACAGACAGAAGATACCTCATCTTATGTTTACATACAAAACAGTAGGTATAATAAACGCATTACTTACATATATAGGCGATAATCAAATGAAAGAGAGGTAGTCCAGTATCTGATATAAATAGAGTAGTCTCTGTGTATTGTGTGTTTGTTGTGTTTGGATCACAATTGAAAATTTATGAAGGAGAGAGAGAGAGAGAGAGCAAGTGAGAGGTCGTGCATGAAAATTTATTTGAACCGGGGTATCTTTCTCGTAAACTTGATACTCCGAGCTTGTCATCCACGACTATCATTAAGGTACCTTAAGGTATTTCCCTACCATATAAGGAAGTTTAGTAAATGATGGATATGAGATGTGTTGCAAAAACATTGGCAGGAGAGGTATATTAACTTGTTGCAGTTAAGTAGCATCAAAGAAGAGCTATAAGGTAGACATTGCAATGTAAATTTATGAATCCAACACAGTTGAGTTTTGTAGCTTGTTGGGTTGATAAGACACGTTATTCATGAAAGGAAAGTATAGTCAAACCAGTCAAGACCGTAGGGGTGGCAAAATCTACTTAACTTAAGGAAAGAAATGTATAATAGAACTAATGTAAACATACACACTCCACAGTCTAACCTCGACGGCACAGAAACCGTCCCCATATTATCATTTCCTTAGCTTTCCAACACCACCAAACAAGCTTTTAAACCACACATCATTGCCAATCATTGGTTCAGCTCTCTCAATAGGAAATGTAAAGTTCACCAACTTTGGATTAACAGTATACCGTATCTTACGTCCCTTACTTGCCCTTCTATCTACAGTATTTGTATTACTCTTCTTATTCTTCTTCATCATCATCATGACTTGTGTCCCATCTAATGCTGTAGATCCTGTATTATCGTTTGTTAATAATGATGTTAAATCAACATCTGCGTTACCAGTCTTCTTACGCATGGCACGTTTCAATCGTTGTGCTGCCTCGGTTGCTGGATCAATTGATAATCCACGCTTGTTTGATCTTGAACTACTATCACCGCCACCACCAGTTGTCGTGGTAGATGAGGATATAAAATCTTTTAGCATTTGTTGATATAATTTGGAATCATCATATTGTAATGATTGTCCAACTTTATCATCTTCATCATCATCTTCTTCACTGTCGTGTAAAGTTTGACTACCACTATTATTACTACAATTACTATTTGCAGTAGTACGCTGCTTAAACATTTCATGTTCTATACCACCCTGGACTTGTTCCCAAAATGATATATCCACAGCCTTACTTTGAAACTTGGAAGTGTTAACTGACATACCGGAATGTAATGCTAGATTAGAATGATGTTTGTTCAAGATGGCCTTCCATTGTTTACGAAGTGAGGAATATTCATTTTGTATTTGAATAGAAAGGAGATTGTTGCTCTTTATACCGCTGCTGCTGATGTTATTAAGACTAGAATCGTCATTATCATTATCATCAGATGACGAAGAGCAACTACTCACATCAATGACATCCGATTTTGCATTTTGTTGTTGAATCAATTTTGCATAATCTATATTATCATTACTCTTCCCAGATCCCTCATCATTAAGTTGATGTTTCCCCATTAATTCACGTCTTGCAACTAGCAAATTCCCCAATAAAGCATCCACCTCTTCTTGAACTCTACCCTCTTCTACATCACCACTTCCATCACTATTATTATCATTACCACTTCCATCACCATCATGAACAGCCAATCCCTCAGCCTCAGATAAACAACGCTGTGTTAATATACGTAATTCTAATAATATACTATTAATTTTACATTGATTCGACGCGGCCAAACTTTGTGCATATGAGTTGGTTATTGTTTGTTGTCGTCTTTGTGATGCCTGCTTATCTGTTTGTTCGATAGATGCTAGGGTTGTAAATAGTTTGTTCTTTTTCTTTGATTTATTACCACTTGGCATGATTATTCTATAATAGCTGATTATTATGAGTGTGGGATGTATGTGTGGTTTTAACTATATATATTTATAGTGTTAGGTTTTGCTCACTATCTCCCAGAGTGATTGAAAAGAAGTATGGTACATATCGTATGGTAGTAGATTTTTTATTGGTGGATACCGATTGGATATTGGATTGCTTGATACTCTTAGTCGGCGAAAGATGAACCACAGTAGTAACAATCAGTCATCAGCAGAGGAAGAAAAAGGGCCCCTTGTAGTAGATACTAATACTACTGCTAGTAATAATGCTAACAACTTAGACGCCATTGCCGACGATATTCCACAACAGGATGAGGATTCACTCTCCAATGACATTAAACAATCAAATTTGAATACATCTACAATTACTACTGATGGTATTGATGACAACAACACAACTGATGGTTGTAGTAGCATGATGTTAACTTCAACAAAGAAGGAGGATGATGTATTAAATGTTGATGCGGTAAGTTTATATTAAAAATTTGAGTGTTCGAATATTTTTTATACTCTGGTACCTTAGTGGTGCGGTGGTTGAAGTTGTTGCTCTTTTCAAAGTTTAAATTGATATACATATATTGTGGGTAATAGGTATACAAGTAGACTGAAGTTTGTTTAGTTTTTTTGGTGGTAACTTTCTCTTTCATTGGGTGTTTGTGTGAGATATAAAGACTTACTCACGCAATGAGGATTGAGGATGTACGTGTGGTACCTTCAAAATATGTGATAAGGGTTTACAATTGTTATCTCAATTAATATGTTAAACAGATTTATCTGCTCTGGATTCGGATATTATATACTAATATCATCTTCATCTCTTATCTAATTTTTATCATTCATTTACAGGCACCTTCTGATAGTATGCCATCCAATCAGAACAACCAGAATAATAATCTTGGTACTTCATCCGAATCAGAAGAAACTGAACACCTCCCACTAATAAACAATCCATCATCTGAATTGACAACAAGCAAAGATTAGGAAGAATATTGCCTGTTTTGTTGTTTGTTATGTTGTATAAGTTAGCAAAAGATATATTTCATTGAGGACACATATTATATTATATTATTATATAACATATAACACAAAATACTCACTCCAAAAATTCCTCCCCATATATTACCATATACAAAGCTCATAGCCATCATGACACCACTCAAAATCAACATTGATATCAAGCTGCACTTAATCAATATCATAGGAATACACATCATAATTGGTAAACTAACACCAGTTAAGACGATTGCAACAGCCCCAAGAATGAAGGTTGCATAAATATATCCATTGTAATTATATCCAGATGTTGAATCGGTAACGGCTTCTGTGAAGGCTGATGTTCCATATACACCTGCTACGGCAATAATAGCTGCTAAATTGCCATAAAGTAGGATTGCAAATATTGGATCGCGACATTTAGTTTCCTGATGTATTAATTGATGGATGAGATATTTGGTAAGATCATACATTATATATATAATATATATATATATCAATAATACGAAACACAAGAACAATTAGACAAACCTGCTTTTCGCCAGTTGTTTCTGGATCTCTTGGAGCTGCCGTTGTTGGCTGAGCAGTGGGCTGTGTAGAATGATCGTATGGACTGGCCGTGACAGCCGTCCCTTGGACTACTACTGGTGCTCCCATTCCTCTTTCTTTATATTTATTAGAGATATGTGTAATGTGTACCTTCTCTAGACTGTGAAGTAGAATGATCTCTCATTTCAGCTAATTAATCAGCCCAACTGCCAATTGGGAGTCTTTAATGACTCGGGACATTCCCCCTAAAGGAAGAGTTTTATGAGAGTAGAAAAAGATACCGCATTTGATCGTTGGAGCGCCCTGAGAAAACGCCCCTGGGCTACGTAATTCTGAGTCTTGAACTCTAACAATAAATTGGTTCATGTGGTGAAGTAGCATATTATCAACCTTCAGAATACTCAATCAATAGCAGATTATACTCTTGGAACTATACCGTAATATAAAGCATCATCTTCATTAGTAGTTTTCAATTGGTGGTGGTTCGGTAAGATGAGTTGTGTCGAAATCCGAAAAGAATCATCAGAAGCAGCAGCAGCTCCTCCATCATCTTCTTCTTCTCGTAAGAGGACTCGGTCTGAAGAGGGTGGTGTTAATAAACGCAATGTATCTCGTTGTAAAGCTAAACGATTTACCAATAATACTAACCATGGTGGCGTTGATACCTCACAAATCAACCCTACACGATCAAATCAAAATGATAAAAATGATTATGGATTGGATCCATTGTCTAATAATAATTTTCATTTATCAAACTATAATGAAACAGCAACCAATAATAATTATGAAAATAACAATGTATCAAAATCACCAAATATCAATGAAGAGAACGATAGTACACCGGCATCACCTCCGCCAAACAATAAGAAAAGACAACTACTACAACCAAGTCCAAATCGTACTGGCAACGGCAATAATAACAGTAATACCAATCAAAATGAATTGGATGATGATGAAAAGAAGAGAATACTAGATGAGCTAATAGATTCATTGGGTGGTGAAAAGTCAAAACTCAAAGAGATTGTTCCTACTATATTAGATCATTTGCCTGAGAATCAAGTATTACCAATTATAAAAGATGTTATTATTTCCACTGCCAATCTGGCTCAACACACAAAAGCACCACCGGGTGAGAGAGAACACGCAAAGGCTAAACGGTTACGTAATAATAAGAAACTAGCTGCAGAAGGCAGAAAGATTGGAGATAAAGCAAGAACCAAGTTATACAAGTTGTTTGTTAAGTTACTGGGGGATGAATTTGCAAATCGTGTCAACATTGAAAGATTTGATATGGAATTCATGGGATTCTTGATTAAACACTTTGGTACACAAAAGGAAAATGGGAATGGCACTGATAATATGAATTGCCACAACCCCGATAGTAGTTGTATCAAGAAACTTGAGAAAGATGCTCCTACATGGTGTTTGAATGAACAGATAGATGCCTCTGTGCCAAAGGGTAAATCATTTGTCATCATTACAAAGACAAGAGCCAACTCTTCAACTACTTGGGCGCAACCAGATGCACTCTTCCCCGAGAAAGCAAGTCAATACGAGGAAGTAATGAGATTTCTACGCAGTGATGAGGAATCAATTAAGTTATATTTCGATACTAGGACACATGCCTTGCATTGGGCCAACAAGTACTTTGGTAATGGCGCAGCTGTTGGGACTGGATATCATGCCACGGCTGTTTCGGGTCCCGAATTACCACCACACCTTGAGAGTGGCCTCCCATCGTTAGGGCTTACGGATTTATATTCAACAACATTGGATAATCCAAATGAGAAGCTTACCAAGGAACAGAAGGCGGCTGGTGTGAAACCACCTCCATCATTATTAGATCAGAGGACAGTTATTGCTGATAAGCTTCAGATTACTGACGATCAGTTATTGACTATCAATTGGGCCTTCCAAGCTTTACAATCGGTTATATTTGTACTTGAGAACGACAGGCCGGCACCGTTGCTTATTGCATCCGAACCTGCAACAAAGTTTATGATTGGAGAACACATCAATTGCTATGGCCTCATCATCAGAACGGGTATAGTCTTTATCTGGCGTATCAATCATAGCCAATCAATATTTGAGGGCGCCCATCTTCGTTGGGGCGAGAAACATCAACACGGTATCAATGAGGCAATGTCTGGTTTTTGGTCAGAAGTTACACAACTTACACTGTTTACTAATACCAAGTTTAGTACTAGCTATCCACCAAGCAAGAAGGCTGAAGTAGAGGAATGGAGAGAAGCTTGGGCAGCAGTCAAAAGAGGAAATGAAACTCCAGAACAGCGAGCCATTCTTGAAGGAACTCGTTCTTTGCTACTCCATGAAGGCTGGAAGAATGTTCATTCGTTTGGTGACTTGTCGGAGCTATCTGCCGAGTTGCAAGACTTCTTCACAAATGATCCTGTTGGAAAGCAATCCTTGAAAGTGTTTGATAGCTGGAAGAAAGCTCGTTTACACGAATGTAATCTTTCTGATATGCCGGCTGATGTACGAGAGTATTTCACAAATGATCCATTTGGTAAAAAATCTTGGGATACATTTGAGGCTTTCCGGGAACTTGATGCAAATGGCGGTGTTCTATCTAACGTGTCAAAGGAAAGTCGAGCCATCCTTGATAAGAATATTTGTTATAAAACCAAGAAGGGTTTCGATGATCTTGCTTCAAACGGCGGTGTTCTATCCAAGGTATCAGAGGAAAGTCGAGCCATCCTTGATAAGAATATTTGTTATAAAACCAAGAAGGGTTTCGATGATCTTGATTCAAATGGCGGTGTTCTATCTAACGTGTCAAAGGAAAGTCGAGCCGTCCTTGATAAGAATATTTGTTATAAAACCAAGAAGGGTTTCGATGATCTTGATTCAAGACGGACTCCTTGTTGTAGAAATTTGCGTATTGTTCCAATTCTGCACATCTCATACGGTTCGTGGTTAAAATAAATCCCTGTGTCTGCCGCTTTTTTCTTGGGGTACTGGTAGTCCAGTGAAACCAACCACGATCCTGCTTGCAGGGATCGATCACTAGTGCCACGTCGAGTGCTCGGTTGAAAAAATTGTTGCAAATAAATAGGTCCATGCCGGATAAGAAGACACCCCAGTCGGGATGCGTGTGATACCAGCCAACCATTTCTAAATCAGGTCGAAACCCTGCTCGTTGACGTGTGATTTCCCGCCACGTCTCATGTGTGAATTTAAAAGTGTCTTTGGTTGCCTCGAAGTGGGTTGCTCTCAGACAATCCGAGATGACCACAAATGGTTTGCCGGCGTGATCGATGAATCGCCGCCCCATTAACACTCCGCCTAATTCGACATTCGTGTTACTTAGGGCGTGGGCTTCCATGTCACGTTGGACATCGAGGTCAACGAAAATAGCGAGGTCATCCGAATCGGTCTGGCCGACGACTTTCGTGGAAAAGTGAGCGTCTTGATCAGGGCGAATCGAGGTCTGGGGTTCGGCCTGAGCCAGTTCGCCTAGTTGGATTTCGTCATCCATTGCTAACCTACCTTGCACTGGGCTGGAGCGTCAGTTGAGCCCTCGCAATCGGATTGTAGGTTGCTTGCTTTTGCGGCAGAGCGGGATGATGCAAATC
>Ga0075437_12372_pt1 | contig 19148 bp, 14 predicted proteins | sample MintriMetagenome_FD_74266 | JGI IMG/M metagenome (GOLD analysis project Ga0075437, IMG submission 74266) | Marine eukaryotic communities from Monterey Bay, USA to study complex ecological interactions - Minidiscus trioculatus and... | ecosystem: Environmental > Aquatic > Marine > Unclassified...
TCTCTCTTTCTCCACTCTACAACATCTCCCATCTCTCCCTGCACAGCCAACGTCGGCAGCACCGACATCGAATCCGACTCAGTCGCCATCAAATCAGGTAAGTCAAAGTTGCTTGTGTGCCATGTTGCTTCTAACGTTCACCAACCAGTAACTAATACCTCATTTCAATATCTTGATACAGCCCACGTCAACTCCGAGTCATTCTCCTTCGCTGAGCCCTAGTAAAGTGCCGAGCCAGTCGCCCTCGAGTGTGCCAACTGGATCGCCGTCGAAAGAGGTGAGTTGATATGAGTTTTATGTGATGTGAAACATATACCAAAGTGTATCAATATCAAAACTCACTCACCAAACACATATGATATGTTCTATCTCTTCCTCCCTCCTCCTCTCGTGAACAGCCCACGTCAAGTCCTAGCCAATCTCCGTCGGCCAATCCGTCACAAGTTCCAACAAGCTCGCCCTCGTCCAATCCATCAAAGCAACCGTCGAATGTGCCGTCTGCTTTTCCTTCGAAAGGACCGTCTGTCTCGCCTACTAAGGCACCATCGAGCGAGGTAAGTAGTTTTAACCGCTTCTATATCTTAACTTATGACATGATTCACTAAACATATGAAATGTTTTCTTCTGTTTTGCTTTGCATCTCTCATCAATAGCCCACATCAAGTCCAACCACATCGTGCAATTCGACAATTGTATCCCCAACTCAAGACCTAACTGTAGGTCAAACACTCACATTTGATTTCACCAATCTTGAGCCTGCTGAGGGTGATGTGACAGTTCGAGTATTTGTTAGAGGAGACGTTGATGGAAATCAGGCTAATGAGTGGTACACAATAACTGCAGATCCTGGTGGTGTTGATGAGCAAACGTTGGGGAATGCACAAACACCTGGAGATGCTCAATGCCTTTCAACGTTTGTGGACGCTAATAGCCTTGGTGTTATTTCTATAACACAGTCTGATTTCAACAATATCATTAGCAACGATGGGAGCTTTACTCTTTCAGCCACTGCTGGATCTAAAGTTGGACTGTTCTGTACCAATACCAATAACAATGGTTTTAATGATGTGAAGATTGAGTTGGCATACCAAATTTGTTAGAGTTTATTGTTGTTATTCTGAAAGTATTGCTTGATTGAAGTAGCGATGAGTACAAATCGTGCAGTGTAGAATTAATGTCTAATAATATATTTGTTTGTTGATGTTATATATTCTTGACTTAGATAATTGTTACAAATATAGTAATACTTCCTCTTTTGCAATATTGTATATATTAAGCCACACTTACTATGATCTCTCCATCTCGCTCTACTATATTCACACTTAACGCCATCGATGCATTAACACTATGTCTAATACACTAATTTCTACTAACAAATAATAACTTTCGCTTTTCTAATACTATAATATTTCCATCACTGCACTAAGTATTGTACCAGTAGAAATTCCAATTTTTCTACCTGATACCCATAAAATATAGTATTGTAGATTATCATTCGTCGTACTATTCACACTATTAGATTAACCACCCAACTCTTTATGTATAAACATATGCCTATATTATAATATATAATGAAGGGAGGATATCAGATGGTGTTGTAATTTGATTGGTTGGTCGTATAATTATTGCAAAGTTGATACTTAGGTTCTTGAGACACTAATAAAACTCGTCCATTGGCGGCAATTAATAACCAACACTATACCGAATAAGTATAGTAATAATATAGCTAATTATTAGCAACACCCAATGGTATAAGCCGCGCCCACCAAAGAAGTTCTAAAGAAGTTACACAAGCATGGTAGTAGAGAGAGTGAAAACTATTGGTGGCGATAAAGTGTAACTCATAAACGTCGGAGTATTAACTGGTATCATTCGATAGATAATAATCTTAGGTCTCTAGAAAATCTAAAATCACTCGAACACCTCGCCTGACCTTTATTGCATAATATTTGATGATACTTATAGGTCCATACCTAGTAGGTAATCTGATGGTTGGCGGTGGGGAGATTTCCCCCGCACAAACTCAATACATCCATGTGATCGGATACTTTACGTGTCTATCTGGATACTTATGAGCGGTATCCTCCTCAAAGTCGATCACCTCATACCACATTAAGCGGGGATGATGTTTACAAACTGCTTCGCCCTTAGTGGTATGCAATAGATCTTTCCATCCAAACCTAATACCCCTCCTTCAAACTTATCCTTGCATGAATGATTTAAATACATTACATCAACATAATCTTTATCATCTGGTAAAGCTTCTCCTCTTCTATTGTATCTCTTCACACCCGGAGGTATGATTCTGAGCACCCCAGAAGATCGTTGTGGAATACCATAGACACAATCATCTGAGCCTACGAAACCGTTTTGAAACTTGTTCTCCCCTTCTGTCAAATGAGGACCTACCAGTTTTATTTCATTAGTTTCCATATCAAATTTTAGCACATACTCAGCGTCACAGGGGAAGAGATAGGCCAGTTTTCCATCTGAAGTCAATGAACCGCCGAGAAACTTGTATCTACCATCTTGGGGGACCCTATGAGATCCCGAACGTAATATAGAACTATCACCAACAGTGTACACTTGTTGCTTAGTCACATCAATCACTAGCACTGAATCTGCATTGTTTGGGAAACCAATAATCTTAGTACCATCTAACGAAGCCAATCCTCCGTGCCACTTCCACAATCCCTCGGGGAGCGTGCCTTCTGCAAGAATTGATACTTCTTGAGTTACTGGATTAATCTTTAGCACTCCTGTAGAGTTGTGAGGTATTCCGTATATACAATTATCACAACCCGTTATACCTCCATACCACTTTGCCTTGCCTTGAAATTCGGGACCAATATACTCTGTTGTTTCATTCACTGGATCGATCTTCATGACACGTGGTGCACTTGCCGGTATGGCATAGACATACCCATCGTCTGATAAGTTGCCACCATGATATAACCAACCTTCATCAATATTGGGTATACTCTTTCCAGTTATGAATGTGGATACCTTGGATGTGTGTGGATCAATCTTGAGGACACAACCATCTTCACTACAACATGGTAGAGCAAGACAACATCCTGATGGATAGGCAGGACTGCCATCATCATTCGTTCCCATTACTTGTGATGGTATCTCCACACCTCGAAGCCACTTGAACTCTCCGTTATACTCTGGACCGATGAAGGTAACCTCTCCTGTATTTACATCTACTTGAACTACTTGCTTGGCATGACCAGGTACACCATAAACATATCGGCCGCATGGACTAGCCATTCCGCCTAAGTACTTATCTTGACCAATCAAGGCGCCGCTTGATGGTGTTAAGACTTCCATTTTGGCAAGACAGATTGGTATATCACTTGATGTATCATTATTTGCAACAATGGCAGCATCTATATCCTCGTCATCGTCTGGACTGACAAACTTGCCGTTCTTCAATGTCCACGGTCCCACTTTATCACCATTACTATACCTGCCTTCATATACACCATCTTTAAACCGTACTCCTCGTATAACAGCACGTTCAATATCTTTTAAACGAGTTTGCCCATCATCATCGTTTGATGATGACTGATATGGGATGAGACCATACAACTCAGCTTGACGTAATGATAAAGTTGGTGGCCCTAATCTATAATGTGGTCGTTGTAACATTCTCGGAGGTATAGGTTGGAATGATGAATCAGTATCTTCTTCTTCTTCACTAGATGAGTTGTGGTGTGTATTATGAGGCATATTCCACATTGTTAAACGACGATGATCATGCCATTGTTCAGTCTCGGGACGTTGATCACCTGATCTACCAGCTTTGTAATCTTCCAACTTTTGTTTGGAGAGTTCGTCAATCTTGGCTTTTTGCAATTGCTGTACTTTTGCTTGATCAATCTCGAGTGGTGATCCACTGTTGCCATTATCTTGCAGCATACCCTTCTTAAGTACCTTCTGCTTCGGTAGTGAATAAATGATATAATCCTCCACAGCCTGGACAGGTAACATACTGCAATATCCCACACCACGAAATTCTCTTGATCCATCATAACTTATAATTTCTTCACCATTCGTATCATTCTTATTCACAATTAACGATGGTGCAACACCACAATGTACCAAATCACTCCTCCACAATACTACATCACCACGATTGGCATATATACGTTGTTCCTTACATCCCATATCATCAAGTTGTTTAATCTCAGTATCAGTTAGTGGTACCCAAGTTGGATCTTCTCGTTCCTTACCTTTCCCATTCACTTGAGGAGTAGCACGATAGGTATCACCAACCAACTTCCAATGCACATTAGAATGTGAATATGGATAACATAGATAATGTCCACCACCACGGTCTTTATCTAATGTTTGATCAGTAAATGTAATTGATGACTGAATGTGACATAGACCTGTTAGGTCTTGAAGTTTTTGTAGTTTGGATTGTAGTTTCTGTTGTTTGTTCTGTTGCTTCTTTGATATTGATTTGGCTTTGTTGCCACTCTCTTCTTTGGTAGTACTAGTACAGTCTTGCTGTTGCATATGTTTGACAACACTAATCGGTACGCCCTGATCATAATGCTGTCCCTCACATAACTGTTGCGACTTGCCACAAACTCTAAACTGCGGCTTCTTCCTTTCAACATTGTCATCTGTGGTTGTTGTACTTGAATTGAGATGATGTGGTGTCCAAACTAACTGCTGCTGCTCATCTTCCGTATCATTCTCATCATTACTCAAATCAACAACCAATGGTCTACAGAAAGTAAATCCCTCCTTACTACATAATAATTCCTTTGTATTATACAATGGTTCAAAGATACGCTCTGCTAATAGTTCTCTTACATCACCTAATACATATCCTGCACCTAATGATTGGAATAATTCTTTAAAGGAAGTATAGCCTGTATGTGGCCATGGATCTAGATCATTTTGTTCATTTTGATCAGTACATATTATTGGCACCGTTGTAGTATTAGTAGTATCAGAGGGGATATCCAACAAAGGTTGTCCATCAATACAAACTTCATGCTTGGGATACCAACTCATAGGATCATTACGATTAACAAATCCACCAGATGTATCTTCAATGAAAGTCCATATATTATCCAATGCCTCATTACATTCATCATGTGTTAGTACTGATGGTATATGTGCATATCCTTTAGTTTTTAATGATTGAATAATTTCGTCTACATTAAAGTATGGTGAGGAGATGGAGTTTGTTGTAGAGTTGTCATTGGATGTTGGTAGATATTTTAATAGTGGATCAATGATTAGATTGTCTTTATATTTAGGAGCATCTCTGGCAGCATCATCGTTATCAGATGTAGAAAGAGGAGGAGAAGATGACATATTGATGGATGGGAGATACTGTAGACTGTATAGACAATTATTTGTTGCAATGATTGCGGTTGTGACGGCGTATGTTCTACAGATATAGACCCCTAATGATCGGTATGTAGTAGTATATATACAGATTATATCCAATATATTAGCCAATATGTCTTGGTTATAGTGGGCGCTCTCTGGAGATCACATAAAGAGCAATGGCAATCAATCACTCGATGGAGAGTAGAGGAGAGTGGATTGCGTTTGCTCGCCATTTTACCCTCACCAACCATTTTGTCAAAAAGCATTCAACTGATTAGTTGTACTGTATCAATCGATTGCAGCGGCTTCATCAATACAACAACCACTTAACACAATACCATCATTAACATCAAGTAAGACAACAATAAATCATGCCACGTAGAGGAAGAAAGCGTAAAAAGACACGTACACACGTCCAACCAACCGATGAACGAATAACATCAGCACTCCAATCATCCACTGAACTTAAAATACCACGCTCCCTAATAATACGACGTGGTAAAACCGAATCTGAACTCATAGAATTAGTCAACGATTTACGAAAGTTAATGCGTCCATATACCGCTTTAAATTTTAAAGAAGATGCTACTAATCGTAAATTAACTTTGAGTCATTATGCCACATCCATGAGTAGTTCAATGGGTGTTACACATCTTCTTAGTATATCCCAAAATACAAATAAGATCACATTGAGAATATGCCGTACACCCACCGGACCAACATTATCATTCCGAGTTAAACGCTTCACATTAAATAAACACATTAAAGCAATCCAACGTCGTCCATACGACTCTTCTAAATTATTCGAAACATCACCAATAGTAGTAACAAATAACTTTGGTGATACATCGGCAGCACCACATGTGAAGTTAATGAGAATAACTTTTCAAAATATGTTCCCTGCTATTAATGTTAGTACTGTTAAATTGGGTGATTGTCGGAGGGTTGTTTTGTTCAATTTTATTAGAAGAAATGTTGATGATAATGATGTTAGTGATAAGAATATGAAAGGTGTAGATGATGATGAGGATGAAGATGAGGAAGTTGAAATTAGACATTATGCCATACGTGCCAAGCCAGTGGGTGTTGATCGTAAGGTACGTCGATTAGTTGAGGCCAAGATACCTAACTTATCCAAATTAAATGATATTGCCGATTACATTACAAACTCCACCTCCGCCTCTGCCACTGGAGGGGAAATGTCAGACTCTGAAGCAGAAGATGAAACATCACATGTAGTCCTACCCTCGAAATTCCGTGGTAAGGGTAATAATCAATCACAAAAGTCTGCCCTCAAATTAATTGAATTAGGTCCTCGTCTACGATTAAAACTCTACAAAGTTGAACGTGGTCTAGCTGGAGGGGATGTAATGTATCATGCCTATGTACATAAAACACCTACCGAAATAGCTGCATTAAAGAAACGCAAGGATGATGAAGTAGCATTAAAGAAACGACGACGTGAGGAACAGGAAGCAAATGTTGCAAAGAAACAAAAGTTAAAAGATGATAAGAAGAAGGCTAGAGAATTACGTAAGAAGGAAAGGGAGGAGAAGGCAATGGCTGAGTTGAGGGGGGAGAGTAATGGTAATTGTAAGACGAATAGTGATAGTGATGAAGAGAGTGAAGAAGAGGAGGAGAGCGGAGAAGAAGGTAGTAGCGAGGAGTCTGGTAGCGAAAGTGAGGAAGGGGGATCATGGTAGTGGTAGTGACAGTGAGTGAAGGGTTGGACTAATATGGAGGGATATGACTATGAAGAACAGGTTACCTATATATCCAGTAATGGCAAGTGGTAAAAGTAAAGTTATTTTGGAAGGTAGCACATGTCTAGAGAGGTCCACACGTCCCAAGAGAGCTTTATCTCGCAAGAAAAGTTGAATACCGTCTAACATTCACAGTGGTGGATACCGGCTCAGGACTAGAGTTCTCACACATACATCTAGAGTCGATGGCAGTGGAGCCTCATCCCAACGTGTCAATCAATAGCCTTTTGCTGCTAAAACACTAATCAATAGCCCCTCTTCCTGGTGTTTAATGCTGCATACTGCCATAATTCTACAAACTACAACTACAACTCTATTATTGCAATTGCAATAGAAAGAATCAATTTCAATACTCATATTGATATTCTCCTAATACTAATACTCATCAATATCAACATTGACATCAAGTAGCAATGAAGCTCTCTACTGCAGCTACAGTCCTCCTCGCCGTATCCTCTCCATTGCTTGTCACTGGTCGTGTCAAATCAAAGCCTTCGGGTAATGATGATAAGAAGGAGAAGAAGCAAGGAGTAGCCCCTTGGAGTAAGGACAAGGACAGCTATAGTTGCCCTGATACCAATAAAGAAGTATTGGAGTGTGGTCAGAAATACACTGATGCTGGAGTTATCACTCTAGGCCGTGATCTGTTTTGCAATGTTAATCTTGATGAGGCAGATAACTCTCGTAATGCAGCCATTACATTGATTGGGCCTAATACTGTCTTGGATTGCAATGGCTTTACCATTAGTCAAATCACCAACTCAACTGGTGCTGCTGCTGATTGTAATACTGAGCTTGTAGGGACTGAAAGATTTTTCAATGTAAAGAAAGATTGCGGGCTCTTCTACTTTGTTGGGGTTACTCTCACAGGTGGTGCTACCATGAGGAACTGTCATGTTCAGAAGTTCTACTTTGGGGCGGCAACAGCCCGTATAACAGGACCAGGTGAAGGTAGTAATAGTGTGGCAATTGAGGACTCTGATTTTACCCTCAATCGTCGTGGAGTAACCATTAGTCACAATGCTCCTGCAACGTCCAAGATTATTCAAAGGTAAGAGATTTTACAAATATACTGAAAGTTAATGTTTGTCTGTGTATCTCTCATAATAAGCCTTCATGATACTGCACTCATTCAGCAACTTCTATGGTAATGGAGCTACTGGTCTACAAATTGGCCAGTTTGTGTCTGATGGAAAAGTTATTTTGGAAGATGTGACCATCAAGAACAATGGTAATCCCATTGGGACGTTCACTACCCCCAGTGGAGGAGAAGCAAATCTTGGTATTGGTGTTGGGATTCAGATGGCAGGGACAGGTCTCACTGTTCGTAATGCAGAAGTTAGTGGGAATTTTGGGATTAGTGCTGTTTTGATCAGTCCCTTTCCAGACGCCTTGCCAATTGTTGGAGTCAATCTTGAGGGGGAGATCTCTATTCACAACAATCAGGGAAGTGGACTGGCAATTTCACCAGTACCATCCAGTTTGGGTAATGGCACTGTGATCATTAGTGCTGACCTTAACATTTATCTTAATGGTGCTAATGGCATCAATGCCCCAAACGAGCAAGGCGTGGATATCATTTTAGAGAAAGGTGGTTCTCTATCTTCTTGCAACAATGCACGCGCAGTGACATCATTACGTTTTGTAGATATTTTAAACAATGGTACTGGAAGCTTTTTGTCGTCGGGAAAAGGAAAGTATACTTGTGATACTAAAGCTGGAGAAGGTGAAGATTCATTGATTGATAGTGAAACTGGTGAGGTATTTATTGATACTGGCGAAGTACCTGACTGCAAGGCTTGTCCTGCTTGCCTTTAATTAAAGTCAAGTCGTATTGACTCTTATGGAATACGTATGAAAGAATGATGGTTGAGGTGTGCATTCAGGCAGGGGAGGTGTTAGTTACGGATGCTGTTTAGTTCATGTAGGTTTAGAGATAGATTGTGAAGCGGGAGAGATAAAGATAGGTCAAACTGTATACTCAATCTATGCATATCCGCTCCCTATCGTTTGAATGAATTGTTTCTTCTTATTATCGTTATGCCTTTCATTACTTTTCTTCACTGTTTATTATGATTTGGCTTTATGTGTTCCGTTTGCACTATCTAACAATTGAGTTATGTTGGTGTAAATTTGGTATATGTTTTCAAGATATGAACTTCTCTCTTAAGATTTGCCGATACTGTACTATCCACTCCATCTTAATACGGAGCCAAATAACTCTTATAGCGCATAATACTTGTGACCTACTATTCTATATAATGCTGCTATAAATCTATACGTGTAATATTTTTGTGTGATGCCGATGCAATGTTTTAGATATTGTTTTTGATGTAGGGTATGCCGTTCATTTATTTCCTGAAACTGTGTTTATTGTGATATTCTGTTCATATACCACAGTTATAGTCTCTCTTCCAGTAGCATCAGTAGCGATCTGCATGGATATATTTTAATTAGGCGTTCAACATTAACATCTTCATCAGTGGATTCCAGACAATATGTAAGTCATTGTATCAATTGATACAATAGGTCGTAATATTAACTACAATGTAGATAGTACCATGATGGCATTACTTTTACTCAAGTACAATTAGTGGCATATTGCTAAGATTGAAGATGTTGTTTCTTCTCTATTAGTGAGATAGAGACCATATGGCATGGATGAATGGTGCCATTCCCGTTTGAGTTTATTCACAGGATCTGATTACGGCCATAAAGAGCTTTTAATGTAGTGGCGCTCACGTAGTAGTAATATGCACAATGTCATCGTTTGTTGTATCACTATCATCGCCTCTTCTACTTCTTATCATCTTCCTAACCATCAGTGGTAGCTCGTTTGCCTTCTCAACTATGCCATCGTCATCATCAACACCTCCTCAAGTTGAGTATCCAAGACACATACATCCAGGCGGTTACTCTTTACCCCCATTGGTTGAAGATCGGTTATCAATAATTACTAAATCATCATCATCTATTGATGTTGATTCAGCTGATGAGGAGGTATTTCAAACCGATTTACTATTGATTAAACCACCCGATAGTAAGTGTGCATATCTTATGTGATGTTTCATATATATATATATATATATTATTCTCTTTACTAACAACTCATTTACTCATATATCACAATATAAAGTGGAATCATTATGGGAATGGTTTGCCTATACTAAACATTTAACAGATGCCGATCCAAGTTGGGGGCGTGTATGGCCTACGGCATTATCATTATCTAGATTTATTATTAGATCATTAAATGAAAAGATTGATTTTGTTGCAATTGATAAAGTTAATGATGAAAAGAAAGAGGCACCACCGACAAGAGAACAAACACTAATGGATCGCATATCTAGTGGTGCTAACTACAAGGCAGATGGTAGTACTGGTAGTAAAGGATTAAGCAATACAAAGGACTTCGGACAAACAGTAACAACAAATAATGAAGAGCAACCATTAATGAAACAAGCAGTCCATGCATTACAAACAACACCACACATTGTAGAAGTTGGATGTGGATTAGGCGTGGTAGGATTAGCATATGCCCAAACAATATCATCAAGTCCTTCTACATCACATTCCTGTGTTGCAATGAAACAAACTGGAGTCATTAATGAACAAACTCAACAAAGAACAATCACATTTTTAGATAAAGAACCGTACTGTTTACAATGTGTCATGTCAAGTTGTGCAACGAATGGTATTGCTACTGGATCAATCCTAACAACAAATGAAGATGCTGGATTGATTGCTCGGGCTGCCATTGACGATTGGACACTCCCCATTAACTCGAATGATGACGACAAGAACTCATCTCAACAAATTAAGAATGTATGCTATCAAGATTTAAACCTATCAAATGATGAAAAGACAATACTGCTAGCATCTGATATACTATATGAACCATCCACAATGAAATCATTAGCAAGTAAGTTACAACAATTGGTTCATCCTGTTAATGGTGGATACTGTTTAATAGCTGATCCACTAAAGGAGCGTACTAATGGATGCAGGGATGAGTTCGTGAAAAGTGTCAAAGCATTGGGTGGTGAGATTGATATTATTAACCTACCAACATTGGATAAGACCGATAAAGATATGCTGTTAGACGGTGATATGGATATAGATGGCAGTCTAGCAAGTACTGTCTTGATTCTAGTTCAATTTAAGGGAAGATAGGGTACATATAAATGATTTAGTTTATATATATATAAAAACTAATCACTAATCAAGTCTAATCAATATAACTAACGATTACCCACTTCTCCTTTTGCTTGACATCTTTCTTTACCAAATATGTAATGTTTTCAACCTGGATTGAAAAGTTTGTACTATCTTTCAAATCCCAATCCAGTTGAATCCAAGCCCCAGGCTCGAATTGAAGATGACGTAAATTACGTTTGATATAGTCTTCTCCTCCGTCCGATCTTATATCGTCGTTTGATACATGTTTTGCAATAAGCATGGCATCCTTAATATCATTATCCAACTTCCAAACATATGTACCATCTTTCTTCGTACTCTTGTATATATTATTACCTGTGTCCGTATTGTAGAAATCACCAACATTTACATCCCAAATAATCTTATCTGGCATAGCACCAGATGATACTAAAAAGTCATCGGCCTCTGCTTCCCAAATGATTGGTGTTTTGGGTTGTTCAATTTTACCATCATTAATAGATGTTAAAATAACTCCACAGGCAATTGCAACAATACCGATTGGAGGAGTTCAATATCATTTAGAGAAGACACAACAGGATAATGGATATTCTTAGGGTCATATGTTTGTTGTTGCAAATTAATACATTTAGTCTGCCAAGTGCCTGCATCAATTTGTGACTTAACAAAAGGGTAAATATTAAGAAGAAGTGTAATAAGTGATGCTTTCCCGATCATTGCTTCATATAGCGCACAACTAACACTATTAACCTCTTAGGACGATTTATTACATACAAACGCTATTCAACTCTCATAAATTTTGGCCAGCGCGTGAGAGAATGATAAGGCGCCTTACTTTGCAATAGCCCCCTCCTAATCTCTTTCAAAGTCATGCTCATTCTAATACATCTGCTTCATTATATGCTCCATTCTATATCATTTACAATGGGGGCAATGTAGCTTGTGAATAACGGGTTGAGGAGGTAGCCGGTGGTGAGAATGCATGAAGTAATTTATTAACATGTGCACAAGTTATGCTATATTAGAGCCCTTTGTTCTTCATAGCAGGCATTGCAAATCTCCCATGATATCAGCTCTCTCGCGGCATGATAGAAAGTAGATCTATTACACCCGTCACATATATCAAACATGAGCACATCAATGATACATATCAGATGCATAATCTATCTCCTCTTATCACTCATTACAATAACTGCCGCCATTGACAATACTTCAAACAATAATCTACGTGGTCTAAAGAACAATAACGAAAGACGTCGTGTATTAACATCCTACACACCACAATCAGACTGTATAGTACAGGTAGCTGCCTTATTGCAAATACCAGATGCTCCGGAAATGGAGGAAGATGAAGTCTTTGATTGTACAATGCAAGAAGAGGATGACGATGATACTTCCTCTTCAATTATCGCCGATATTAGCGATGTAAACGAGATGACAATCAATAGACCATCATCAATCGGCAGTAGACCGTCTGGTGGTGGTAGGAGAAGGCGACGTCAAAAGACAAGGAAATTATCTTTATCCCCATCCCAAAGAAGTACACTTCAAAATATGATTAACGATGGATCATTAATACCAGGAATTAGTACACTAAAGTTAACAGGTACACAAGTTGATATTGCAACAAGTGATTATCATTCAACCTATGGAGGAGGGAGACATGAAGAGATTGTTCTACCATTAGATATGGATATAACTAGTAAGGTTAGTTTAAATGGTAATAATAGAGGAAGAGAAGAGGGGATTATTATTAGTAGTAAAGAATTGAATAAAGATATATACGAAGGTGTGAAACGTGTCCGGCAGCATCATACTATACAACAACTTGATGATACTACACAACAAGACAATGTAGTGCATAATAATCGATTCTTCAATCGTAATCTCTCACAATCATCCACAGCTACAACTCAAAGTCAAAGAAGACAGTTATCATCAGGTGGAGTAACAGGTACGAAACCAATCCTAGTAGTAAAAGTAAGCGACTCATCAGGCCGTGCTCGCTCTGAATCATCACAGGTCATATCGTCTGACATATTTGGTCCACAGCCAGGTACAAATACAGCCAACATTCCTGATGCAGTTAATCTCAAATCACAATTACAAGATTGTTCAAAAGGTGGTACCTCTACTCCCCAGCTTATAATCCAACCTGGTGTTGATCAACATGCTAACAAGTATGTAGCACCAGGAACAATTGAAGTAACAATTGATGTGACATTAAGTGATAATGATCGATATGTTATACATGATGCCATTACAAATGCTGTGGAGGAACAGTTAGATATAAGTTTGCCGGGACCATATGAACAGGTTATGTATGTTATTGAAAAGTGTTATGTTGGTAAGTTGTATAAGTGTATGCTAGTGTGCATTAGATGTGTGTACGAATAGCATATTGCTAAACCTACATATCATACGAACTACTTTTTCTTCTGCTCTTCCTCCTTGCACCAAAAGGATGTGGTTGGGCGGCATATGCATATGTAAATAGTTGGATGTCTGTCTATCAAGCACATTATTACAAGTTGGTAGGCGTGACTGTACATGAATTAGGACATAACTTTGGATTGGCACATTCTGGTAAGGCATCGGATGGGAAGGCATATACTGATCACACAGGTATGATGGGCAATCCGTTGTATTCTGATGGTAAGTTTGGTTGATTAGTGAAGCTTTTAGATGATAAGATTTTGGTACGTCATACAATCTCTCACTTCATGTTTGACCTACTTCTCCTCTCCTCTCTTGCATAGACCAAGGGAAAATGTGCTACAATGTGAGTTACAAACTTCATGTGTCTTTTGTGATCCGTGTTATACTCTGAACTGACAATAATCTTCTCACATCTATATCACTCTCTCCATAGGCGGCTAAGAATTGGCAGATTGGATGGTATGACGATAGAAAAGCTCAACTCTCACCACGGAATGAAGCCGCAACATGGTATACAACCAAAACATTAGTAGGTGTTGCCGATTACAAACGTGGTAATAACTATCCCGTGGTATTGAAATTAGAAACTGGTAACTCAGACGATTACTACATTAATTTCAATCGAGCAAGAGGTATCAATTCACAGAATGATGAGGCTGATGATGAAGTAACAATAGTAAAGACGGGTCAGAACGGTGTAGCATATTCCCAAAGTTGGTTACAGAAATCATTACAAGTCGGTGAATCACACACTTTAACGTCAGGCTTTGGCTCGAAAAGTATCGTTGTGAAACTACTTAGTATTGATAAGTCGGACGCAAACATGTGGAAGGCGAATGTATTAGTAAAAGATTCAAGAGTTAATAGTAATGGTAGTTCACCTCCTAATTCTCAACCAACTTCACAACCTACAAAAAATGTAAGTATATGTTGTGAGTGTACTCTTCACTTGAGATTGATTCTTTATACTCAATCACAAAGGCCTAACCCTTGTTTTCCCCTTGAATGTCTTGCAGCCAACGCTAAACCCAGTTCAATCACCAAGTCAATCCCCAAGTCTTCCACCAACGAGGTTACCAACACCACAGCCGTCAATAAAACCAACAAATAAGCCGACAATAACGCCAACTAACCTTCCAACAAGCACAGTAAGTGATTGATTTGTTATTTTCTAGAGGTATCTTTGAGGATACCTCGATGATTCTCTACTTTCCATTGCTAATCAACCAACTTATTCTCTCTATACTCTATATACCCAGCCAACGCCATGTCCAATATCTACAGTACCATTCACAATAGATCTTCATTCGGATAGATACCCCGAAGAACAGGCATGGTCACTAACTAACATATGTACCAACTCAGTTCAAATGTCACGTGATGCGGATGATACCGGATATAACAAAATCAATGCAGACTTCTCAGATACTTTTTGCATACCCCAAGGAAAATATATATTTACAATGACTGATTCATATGGTGATGGTATGTGTTGCGGTCACGGAAATGGGTACTTCAAGGTATTCTACAGCGATATTCAAATCCTGGATTCAGATGGTACATTTCCGCCGGCTAAAGATGGTTTAAGTTCAGTTCAATCGAATGAGTTTGGTGATGCATGTACAGCTGAACCTACTCCTCTGCCGTCAACTTCTCCAACTTCCATGGTGAGTCAATGTTGTTTCGTAGCTTTGTGAAACACTATTTTTTCAAACGTTCTGTATTCTCATCGGCATCATTCTTTTCGATACTGTAGCCAACTACAACTCCACCATCTGAACAGCCTTCTAAAGCACCTTTTACTAAAGAACCGACATCTCAACCATCTAAATCCCCGAGTCTACTCCCAACATCTCAACCAACAAACAATCCGATTACTACATGGTTCACTTCTTCTCCAACGACGAATAAGGTAAGCCTCAATTGAAAAGTTTCTTAGGATATCCGAGGATACTTTACACCAGTGTGCGTTCATTTGACAAAGCTCTTCAACTAACACCTCATATTATCTTTCTCTTTTTGTTCTTCATAGCCAACCTCCTCGTCTTCTACAACAAGTCCAACGATGCAACCGACAACTACCAGTCCAACCAAGCAGCCTTCTTCTCAACCGTCTAAGGCACCATCGAGTCAGCCGTCATCGCAGCCCATGCAACAGCCTATAACGGCTCAACCATCGTCCTCTCCTTCACGCTCACCTTCCTCTTATCCATCTACTTCCTCTGGATGTGGTGTTGATATGATAATGATCAGTGTGAATGTGACAACTGATACTTATCCTGAGGAGAATTCTTGGATACTTAACAATACTTGTACGGGAGAGGTGGAAATGACACTTGAGCAGATGCGACCGATTGGATATGACAAAATCAAGGCAGACTTTTCAGATACCTTTTGTATACCAAAAGATAGATATACATTTACAATGACTGATACATACGGTGACGGAATGTGCTATCAAGAGACTTGTGGAAGTCATACTGTGTCAGTTGACGGGGTTACTGCAGTGTCAGTTAATGGAGACGAGTTTACTTGGAACAAAGTTGATACATTTGGCTCATGTCCCGTTGAGAATACTTCGACTCCAAGTCAACAACCCACACAGCCACCCACCCAGAGTCCAACGCCAGCGTCCGACCAAGTTGCAACCTTTGATAATGACTTACGAGTACCGAAATGTTTAGATGTTGGAGCCTCCTGTGAGAGTGGAAATAGTATTATCAAAACTGGAGACGACGAGCCATTCTATGTTGCAGGGGAAACAAACACACTGGACAATTGCAAAGATGGTGTGTCTGGTACTTATCAATCTGATGAAAGTATTGAAAAGATTACAGTAAGAACTGTAAATGGTGGACAACTTGTCGAAGGAACCAGAGTCCGAATTGAGGCGTATATTCATGCCTTCCAAGAAGGAGAAGAGGATACAGTTGATTTCTATTATACGAATACTGCAAGCCTGTCGAATCCATCATGGAATTATATTGGGTCAAAAGAGCCTAGCAGAGGAGGGTTTCAAACCTTGTCTATAGAATACACATTGCCTGCCGGCGGTATGAGTATGAGACAGTCTATTTGGGATAGTAGTAAGTTGATATTGATGCAGGCTGTAAGGGTAAACATACGATGGAGAGGTGGTCAATACTCAAACTCATGCTCAGGTGGTAATTACGATGATGTTGATGATATGGTGTTTACCATATTGAAATCAGATCATGACATATCAGAAGAAACACTGGATAGTGGTCCATCGGTAGCAATTTCGCCTAAAACATATACTTGTGAATCTATTCAAGATCCAGGGAGATGCAGAGAGGATAGCTCGTGCCGGTGGAGGCGATATCAGTCCAAATGCCAGCCAAGAAGAAGTCGGGCACCTAGATAACTCCTAACATTAACTTATTCATTGCCTTATTTACTCCTTACAAAAGGTGTTATCCTGTTAAAAATGAGGAAAAAAGTGGTATCCTATGGTATCCTTCTGCAGACTCCATCTAAATCTCCCCACTATCAATACCTAGAGTAGGTACATAGGAGAACCATGATGAATTATGCAATAAAGGTCAGGCGAGGTGTTCGAGTGATGGTTTTCTAGAGACCTAAGATCATTATCTATCGAATGATACCATTTTAATACTCCTACGGTTACAGTTACAGTTTCTCATAATGAGTTACACTTTATATATCTCCAAAGTTTGATTCACTCTCTCAATAAAGTCTAATAAAGTATATACGTACTTCTTATTGGTGGGCGGCTTATACCATTGGGTGTTGCTAATAATTAGCCATATAATTACTAATATTTATTCGGTATAGTGGTGGTTATTAATTGCCAACAATGGACGAGTTTGTATTGGTGTCTCAAGAACCTATGTATTAACGGCATTGCAATAAAAGATAGTATCAACAAATATCAAATTACAACACCATCTGATATCCTCCCTTCATTATATATTATAATAAAGGCATATGTTTATACATAAGAAGAGTTGGGGGGTTAATGATATGATAATCTACATTACTATTATTGTTATGTATTGGTAGAAATTAGTTGCAGTGATGGGGAAATGTCGATAGTTTCACTTGGTTAATGTTTGGTAGTAATAATTTGTAAATGGATAAAGTGCGGCTTAATACAAATATTAGTGTTGTCTTCGAGAAGGAGATAGAGAGAAAACTAGTAATAAAAAAACAATTATCCAAGTCAAGAATATATAACATCAACAAAAACAAAATATTTAACAGACATTAATTCTACACTGCACGATTTGTACTCATCGCTACTTCAATCAAGCAATACTTTCAGAATAACAAATTTGGTATGCCAACTCAATCCTCACATCATTAAAACCATTGTTATTGGTATTGGTACAGAAAGTTCCAACTCCTGCCGCGGCAGTGGCCGAGAGAGTGATGCTTTCACCGTTATTGCTAATGATATTGTTGAAATCAGACTGTGTTATAGAAATAACACCGAAGTCATTAGCGTCCACAAACGTTGAAAGGCATTGAGTGTCACTTGGTGCCTGTGCATTCCCCAACGTTAGCTCATCATCACCACCAGGATCTGCAGTTATTATGTACCACTCATTAGCGGCATTTCCATCGACGTCTCCTCTAACAAATACTCGAACTGTCACATCACCCTCAGCAGGCTCAAGATTGGCAAAATTAAATATAAGTGTTCCGCCTTTAACAGTTAGCTCTTTAGCAGGTGATGCAACTGTAACAATGCATGTGGTTGGACTTGATGTGGGCTATTGATGAGAGATGCAAAGCAAAACAGAAGAAAACATTTCATATGTTTAGTGAATCATGTCATAAGTTAAGATATAGAAGCGGTTAAAAAACTACTTACCTCGCTCGATGGTGCCTTAGTAGGCGAGACAGACGGTCCTTTCGAAGGAAAAGCAGACGGCACATTCGACGGTTGCTTTGATGGATTGGACGAGGGCGAGCTTGTTGGAACTTGTGACGGATTGGCCGACGGAGATTGGCTAGGACTTGACGTGGGCTGTTCACGAGAGGAGGAGGGAGGAAGAGATAGAACATATCATATGTGTTTGGTGAGTGAGTTTTGATATTGATACACTTTGGTATATGTTTCACATCACATAAAACTCATATCAACTCACCTCTTTCGACGGCGATCCAGTTGGCACACTCGAGGGCGACTGGCTCGGCACTTTACTAGGGCTCAGCGAAGGAGAATGACTCGGAGTTGACGTGGGCTGTATCAAGATATTGAAATGAGGTATTAGTTACTGGTTGGTGAACGTTAGAAGCAACATGGCACACAAGCAACTTTGACTTACCTGATTTGATGGCGACTGAGTCGGATTCGATGTCGGTGCTGCCGACGTTGGCTGTGCAGGGAGAGATGGGAGATGTTGTAGAGTGGAGAAAGAGAGA
>Ga0075437_12541_pt1 | contig 19116 bp, 15 predicted proteins | sample MintriMetagenome_FD_74266 | JGI IMG/M metagenome (GOLD analysis project Ga0075437, IMG submission 74266) | Marine eukaryotic communities from Monterey Bay, USA to study complex ecological interactions - Minidiscus trioculatus and... | ecosystem: Environmental > Aquatic > Marine > Unclassified...
CTATACCGTATGCACTGACTTACTCATACTTCTTTCGTACAACCCAAACCCATAGCCCACACAGGGTCCAAGCCAATCTCCTTCGAAGAGCCCGAGCAAAGGGCCGTCGATGTCACCCTCTAAGGGACCGTCTATATCGCCAACCACAAGCCCAACACCCCTCCCTTGTCCCGCTGATGGGACTCTAACTGTAGGTGAGACCTGTTTTTCCAGCTGCCCTAATTCTTGTCAAGTAGGCCTTGGATGCAAAAACTCGTGAGTTTAGTATCTTTGGCAATCTAGTACCCATATGTCCTTCTAACAACTAACGACTTCGTCCATTCTTTTCCAAATTTAGGCAATGTCTTACAATAGACTGGATTCGACTGGGTGGTGATATTGATGGTACTTCTTTTAATGCTCAGTTTGGAAGGTCTGTCTCTTTATCTTCAGATGGGAAGACTCTGGCAATTGGAGCATGGCTAAACAATGATCTTGGTCATGTCCGTGTGTACAAAAGGGATGAAACCAAACCTTTGGGCTGGACTCAACTAGGTGGTGATATTGATGGCGAAGCTTCTCAAGATTATTTGGGTTATTCTGTCTCACTCTCCTCGGATGGAAATACTTTAGGTAAGCAGAAGACGCAACTTGTGCAACCTAATGAAGGTTTTGCTACTCTAACAAATACTAACCCCAACCCCCTCTCTTCTTGAATATACTTGTCACCGTCTTGTGGAATTACTTTCTTGTTCCTTACTTAGCCATTGGAGCAATGGGCTATGGTGGTAATTCTGAATCTGGTTATGCACGTGTGTATAAAAGAGATGAAACGGAATCTTTGGGTTGGATTCAACTAGGTGGTGATATTGATGGCGAAGGTTATCGTGATGCGTCGGGCTCTTCGGTCTCTTTGTCTTCGGACGGAAAGACTGTAGCCATCGGAGCAAAATTTAATGGCGGAAATGGTAGCAGGTCTGGCCATGTTCGTGTGTATGAAAGGGATGAAAACCAAACTTTGGGTTGGATTCAACTAGGCGATGATATTGATGGCGCAGCTGCCGGTGACGTATTCGGCTGGTCAGTCTCTTTATCTTCAGACGGAAAGACTGTAGCCATTGGAGCAATTGGAGCTGATCAGTATACTGGTCATGTTCGTGTATATGAAAGGGATGAAAACCAAACTTTGGGTTGGATTCAACTAGGTGGTGATATTGATGGTGAAGCTGCTGCTGATTTTTATGGTGTTTCTGTTTCTTTATCTTCGGATGGAAAGACTGTAGCTATTGGAGCACCTGGAAATGACGAAATTGGTAGTGACTCTGGTCAAGTTAGTGTGTTTAAGATTGATGATTTGGATAATTGGATTAAAGTAGGTGATGACATTGATGGTGAAGCTGCTGGTGATAATTCAGGCTATTCTGTTTCTTTGTCAGACGACGGAAAGATTTTAGCCATTGGAGCCCCAGGAGATTACAACGCCCCTACAGGAGCAAATGGTATTTACTCTGGTCATACTCGTGTTTATAAGGTTGATAATTCGGATAACTGGATTAAACTACTTGATATTGAAGGTGAAGCTGCTGGTGACTGGTCGGGAGGTTCTGTTTCTCTGTCTTCGGATGGAAAGACTGTAGCCATTGGAGCACCGAAAAATGAAAACGATCTATCAAAAACCGACTCTGGTAGTGTGCGTGTTTATGAGGTGGCTGCCTAATGATGTGTTTGATTATTATATCGAGTAGAATGGGGTTATTGTTGTTATATGGTGGCTATTTAAGAGAGCTGTTTAATATGAGCTTCTAGCCCAAGATATCACAAAATCTCTTTCTTTACATATTGTTTGAGCGTCCATAATCCTTTGTCCTTTTCATTGCCTCTGTCCCCTATTAGAGATTTGTGATTATAAGGAGGATTGTGTATGACATTGTTGTTTGCAAGATAAACTTTCAGTAATTATTGTAATGAAGATGTAACTTGTGAATTGGCAGTTTTATCCGATTCAAGAATGCACTAATATCATCGATAATACCAATTGATAATCATTCTCTTGTACACTTGCACTTACTCTTTGCAACACCAAGTAAAGAGAAGTCACTATCCTTAGCTCCTTCAAATATTTACTCCTCCATCTTTACCGATGTTCAATTCTGTTAGGGTTATTCTCTCTCTTTGCAAATTATATATCTCTGTGCTCTGCTTGTTCATCTTTCAATGTTTAGATTGATATCTAATTATTGATATCTTCTTTCTATTTCTTGTACATAATATACTCATCATAGTATTAAATATAAGAAGAGGAGGCCGTTCAAGTTGTTGTATAATGATGATGGCGATAATATTACTCCGCTTTAGTGATGTGTACTTTGTTGTAAAACCTTTCCCACTCAGTCAATATGTATATTGATAGATACTATTCTAATAGTACCACTATTTGAAAGACCGAGATTTAAAATACTGATGTACTGACTATATTATTAGTACACCAGATCAATTATTGTGAGAGCAATCGATATATTTATTGCAATACACCGCAATTAATAAGTAAGTACTACATTATATTACATAGGTAATATATATGTAGCGCTCAAGTGCGCTAGCCCTCCGAGGGCAAATTGCCCGTAGGGGTTTCATCTAGAAAGAGGCGTCAGCCCTCCTTTGTCTATGAACTAGTTCGGTACAAAATTGATTACCGCCTACTCGACTACTATGAATTGAAAGAAGCCACGATGCTTGAACTGGCTATCTGGAAATTAGGTTCCTCTTCTAGAGTGATGCATCGGATTGATATCCCAGGGCCGGTAAACTTGAAGCTTGATCGATACTAGTGTAAGACTGTATCACAGTTGATTCTTTATTCAAGCCTAAGGGCACGGGGTATGTACGAGTTTTGTAAATCCTTTATATTCATATCATAAGCTGATCTTACATTTAATCTATACACGTCTCTACTCACTCCACATGGCTTAAGACACCCCAAAACATAAACTTTACAACCCCTGACACAGGCACTTGCCAATCACTCACCATAGGTAGCACCACTCACCACTCCAAAACAAACTCTCTTTACTTCTTGACATATCCACTATTCTTATCTTCTGGTAAACTCAAATGCAACATTCTAACACTACTACCAGTACCAAAGTTAATCCTCTCAACAACATCTCCATCTACATAAACCCACGGCTTTAGATTAGCAAAGGAAGGCGACTCCAGTATCTCATACTGTATTTGAGCCAACTGTTTCACTGCCAAAGCCTTCATTGATTCATTCTGTTGGGCGAGGATTGATGCACTCCATGGACTTAGTTCAGCATTTAATCCATTGGATTCTAAATCAGATCGTTTAAATAATCCCAGTTCATGTCTCATGGTAACCTTTGAATGAACATTTCCAGACTCCACAAACAATTCAACATCAATTAGTACTGGTAATTTACTTCCTTTATCAGTTCCACTTCCATGATGACGTTTTTTCAATGGCAAAAGAACTAATTCACCTTTACCGCATGTCCATTGAGTTACAATTTCTAATGCATCTCTTTCTGATACTGAGCGTGATAATCGTAATAGTAATCCACCATATAACGCCATAGGATCGGCTCTAACTCCGTCCATATCTGACATATGCCCACATATCTCACGTAATGTTTGTAGGAAATAACTATCCACTGTTTTATTAGTCTGTTTTTCATATCTTGTTTCATCATCTGCATTATCCTGAACCTGTAGAAATTCCACACCATTTAATGATGCACGTTCACCGGCCGCTTCTCTTTCGGCGGCGGCTATATCCTCTACCCATACAGATTTTAATTCATGCATCCGTTGTAATAATTGAGGATCTTTTAATGTACGTAATACTTGCCGTCGATCTGAACCGCGGGTATATTGTGATAGTTTCTGTGTCAGTTCGGTATGTTTTTCATTTATTAAACTCATGTTATTACTTGATTTGTCTGAGGTGTTTAAACTATATAATGTAGGTGCACCGACCTTGCTTAAGCAATTATTACTTTATGTGTTATTAAATAATTGATGTGTTATTATGTGTACCTTTTATCACGGGGTAACGGCAGGCTTGTATACCAGTATTTAGCAACAATCTATTCAAAAGTTACAAAAGGGTTTCTTTCCTACCAAACCTATTGCAATCTGCAAAGTACAACACTAACAACTTCAGCAGCAGCAACAACGACAAAATGAAATCGATTTTCATGTCAAGAGAACTCTGTTTTGGGCATCTTATAAATGTCATGGGTGCACCAATGAATGAGCATCCAAACCTGCCTAATGGATGTCAAATATATCTTATATGACAATGCTGTCAAGCCCCAGTGGATAGTGGTATCAGATTGTCATGTAAGGAAAAGGATATGCAGTCGGTATCCTAATCCTTGTCTCTCCTCCCCTCTCAAGTCAATATGTGCATTCTTACTGTCATCAGTAAAGTCCGCACGAAGATTAGAAATGAATTTAGTATTTAACATCAGGGTATGTTCTTAGTAGATTGCAATAGTTAAAAAAGAATGTCATCTATCTTATCCCCTTTCTACACGTAAGGTAATCTCCAAAGAAGGAGTATCCTCCTCGCCCAGTTCCGTTTGATGTATCTTCTTCTTTCTATTCCTCCTTCTTTCTGTTCTTCTTCAGTCGCAAGTGACTTGGAATCTCTTTGCAGAATCTTGCCTTGTGAACATTCAAACCCTTCAAACCGTTACAGCGTTTCTTACAGAACTCACAAACGAGAGTCTCCACTGGAAGTGATTGTTCAATAAGATCTACCAGGTTATCCATCTTACTCATTCCTTCACCACTACCACGACTCTTCTTTTTCTTTTTCTTCTTCTTATCCTTTTTCTTCTTCTTTCGTCTCGAACCATCACCTTCACTTGGCTCGGGATAATTCGCGTCAAGCCATGTCATAAGGCGTTTACGCAATTGCTCTACGGTAGCCCTACCACACGAAATATTCACCTCTTTACAGGCTTTCATCAATTCATTCTGGGTCGACAAGCGGTTCCATTTACGAATACAGTTATGTCTTTCAGATAAAATCTCGGATTCTAAGGTTTAGAGCAAAGAATAATGGAGATATGAGTATTGGATTTGATAGAAGAAGATATATGATAAATGTTTGACGCTTACCCATAAGATCGTCTTCTTCTTCCTCCTCTTCGCTGTCACTACTATCTTCATCCTCTGATAGTGATTCAATTGGCAATCGCTGTACTCTACACCAGAGCTGATTAAAGAAGGTTTTACGACGTCCACCTCCCTGAAAAGAAATGTTAGATAATATGAGTCACTAATACGAAACATAAAAGAGGTATGTGACCTTTATCAAACGTACCATTTGGTTTGTCCTCTTTGGTTTGTCTTCTCCCTCTCCTTTAAGTTTTGTTTTAGCTTCATCAAGCTTTAGCTTCTCTTTCACCTAGATAATGGGAATATTATGAGTGATTAGTTGAAAACATATAATTGGTGACACTTGACTTCTAACAGTAATACAATCTTACCTCATCCGGGCAGTAAGTACATTGAATTAGATGGTTGTTGATACTCTTGGTGAATGAAGCGACGTACATACTCGACTCTGATGAAGCAAAGAATCGACCTATATGCCCTCCTCCTTTACCTATGCAATGCTTACATGCCATACCAGGGAATCCATACACACCCTTACGATCAGATTTGCCATAAGTACATGGCACCAACTGAGAGTAGGTCAGAAATATGCTATCAGTAACCAGCATTGCATCCTCAGGATACACTAGGGGATATGGTGCAGGATCAACATCTTCTTGAACAACCTTGTAGTGTTCTCTGCAAAATCCTTCACTGCTTGGATGGGCAGTTGCTTGACAACCAATGTACTGACAGAATAGACTGCCGTACTTTGACTTCTGTTTATAGTGATCCAAAGTCACGGGCTTTGACTTGGGCTTCTTAGTCTCCTGATCTTGCTTCTCATGGTCAGACCAATCCTCCTCTTTCATACCACTAACCTTTTGCTCCCATTGAAGTCTCCACTGCTCTGCCTTCTGTTTATTTGTCTCTCTCTGTTGTCTCACAAACGTTTCAAACTCCTCTTCTTCCAATGGAATGAAGGATATCTTCCTCTTGCACCTACTACATGGACTTGTAATGGATGACATGGCAATTGCACAATGTGTGCATATCCAAAAGTCTCGACCGTTCAAAAGCTCAAATCGAGTTCGCTCATACATTGCAGTTTCTGACATGTTTGTTAGATCAACATCTATTGCTACCTCACGACGTGGCGCTGCAGAGCCAACCCTCGCGGCATTGCCTTCCGGCAGTTCCATCTCACTAAAGCTAAAGTCGTCATCATTATCAAAGGCACTATCCTTCTCTTCAAGCCAATTCTTAGCCGCCGTTACATACTTATCATCGATACCCATCTCTTCACCACCAACAAAGTATTCAATATCATACTTGACACTACCATCGATAGATTCATGCACAGTCATCACTCTACCGGCACCTCCTGCTGACCAAGTTCCTCTACCTAATGGGAACTCTTCCACCACCACATTACTTCCTACTACAATAAGACGACGATTCCTCCCGAAGAAGTCATCTGAGGCAGCTTGGATAACCCCCCTCTTCTTTGATGGTTTCTGTATGCTTGGACTATTATCATCCCAAGATACTTTCATATTGCCACCATCATCTGGTCTCCAATCTTTGGCAGCTCCAGCTTGGGGATTAAAGGTATCGGGCTTCTTTCGTGCTCTCTGGACACGTCCATTATTTGAATAAGTCACCTCATCCTTATTGTCCATATCTGAATTACTCCGCTTCCTATCGTTCTTCTTGTTGTTTGAGGGTCGTTCTAGGGGAATAAACTTCTTTGCAGAAGGCTTTGGGACAGCTGAGGGCTTTGTGACGACAGCTGAACCTTTCTTGATTGGGGAACGACTTCCACCTCTCCATCCTAGACAAGCTCTACAACGACTTTTAGTTGTTGGGTTGACTGTTTCGCACTTGTGACATTTCCATGAATCTTCATCCTCTTCATCTAAAACTCGTACAAATCTTGCATGTAACTTTCGATCTTTATCTCCATCGTCATAATCAATATCATATGTGCCCTGACCTCTCCCCACTACTGTGCCTTTATACCATTCATCACCAATCCCTTCATATACAGCTTCAACTCTTTGACCTATATCGAATAATCTCTTGCTGATCTTTCTCTTATCTTGTGGTAGTGATTCTTCTGCTTGTTTCTTTCGTTCCCATCCTAACTTGGCAGCCTCTCTACGGATGTCACTTATGTTCTTCTTCTTATCATGACTATTAGCACTACTACCGGTACTGTTGCTTCTTGCACGTTTGGGAGATGTACGTTTTGTCGGTGATTGAGATGATGTCTTCTTCTTCCTCTCATATTGAGATGATACCTTGAAATGTCTTGCACACAACCCATGCGTACCCTGACTACACTTTTGACAACTCTTAGCTTTGCATAATGACCTTCCACCCTTTCCTTTTTTATTTTCCGTGTCGGAATACTCTAATACTTCCTCATCTTCATTGTCACTAATCTCTTCTTCTTCTTTCTCTGATTCATCATCATCATCTGATTCCTCCTTATCTTCACTAACAACAATCGTTGTGCTACTGCTACTTTTAGCAGTCGTCCTTCTTTTAGAAACTGATGGACTTGGATCTAATCTATCAGTGGTTATTCTCGCTCTTTTACTACGTGTTGGCGTTGAAGAGGAAACAAATTCCACCTCTTCCTCATCTTCTTCCATTTTCCAATTACGTCTTTTGGGAGATCTTCTAGGACTTGTCACTGCTGATGATTGTTTCTTTGGTGATGATGATGACACTTTGAAATGTGTTGCACATAATCCATGCTTCCCCTGTTTATACTTTTGACATCCCTTTGCCTTGCATAATGGCTTTCCACCCTTTCCTATCTTTTCTGTATCTGAATACTCTAATTCTTCTTCAGCCTCTTCTATTTTTTTCATACTACTGTTATTTCCATTTTGCTGTTCAGCATCCTTGGGCATAGAATTGTCTTCCTCCTTCTTTACTGGAGATTGTTTGTTATTATTGGCATCCTGAGTATCCCACGGATTTCGTAATGGGGACGGATCTTCCTCCTTATCATCTTTGATATCATCCAAGCTCGTTTGTTTGGATTTGGCTAATAGAGGAGATGATGCACCACCACACGAATAAGTTGCAACTTTTGTAGCACCTTCTACCTGATCAAATGTTTTCCTACGTTTGCTCGTCTGCTGATTTGTTTCATTGTCCTCACTCTTTATCCCATTGTTGTTGGGTAATTGTATTTCTTTTGTCTGAGGAGATGTTGCAATGCCTTCTTTGGAACTACTTAGTGCTGCTGCTGATGATGATGTAACTTTGCCCTTTAATTCTTCTTCTTTTCCAACCATACCAATGGGTGTATTATCATCCTCGTCACTGTTATCACTATCACTATTCATTTCTTTTGATTTTATACATGACATTTTGGTATCTTCAATCATATCTTTATCATTATTATTATTATTAGCTAAGCCGGTGGATAACTTTGCCGATTGTTTCAACTCATCTACTTGAATACTAGATGTAGAGTTATTACCAAAACCATGAGGTGTAGGTGTCTGATCTTTAATATCCATTGATTTTGAGACCGTATCTTTTTCATTGGCCGAGGCGCTCGACAGCGGCTCGAAATGATTTTGTTGTATAGATAGCGAATTATTTATTGTGGGATATTCCTCCTTATTGGTGGTACCATTTGCAATTGATGATGCCAAATCATCTATATCCAGTTTATTGGATTTGGATTTCATTGAGGGTTCCTCAATTTTGCAATTTATGTGTGAAGTTTCTTTTGCAATACCGCCGCCGATCATGTGTGCATTATCGTTACCTACAGACGGTATTGGTTTAGATATTGATGTTCCATCTTCTTCGTTCATTGTTGGTACGAGCAGGGTGAGATGGTTATATAATCTTTTAGCCGTGGGCTGATATTGAAATTTTTTTTATGGCTTCTCTGACTCTGATATCTCTATCTTATCAACACGGCCGCTTGATTTGATATCTTTTGCACCCCGTCGTTTTAAAACCACCGCTGATACTAGGAATACTAATGTGCTACTCTCTCGATCTATATTGATGATAATAATACGGAGGACCAAGGCCGCGACGGCGTCAAAGATATGATATGGTTGGAGAGTAAGTAGAGAGTTGAGTTGCTTGGAGGAGAAGATTTTGTTTTGGCTATCAAACGGTATCCAAGCTGAGTAGCAGAGAAGAGAAGAAGAGCCACTAGGATTGCTTGGCTTGTTTCATATAAGTTTGTTTATATGCATTGGTATTGACTCACAGTATATCATAAAATATTATGTTTATATACCCACTAGCACAACCCCATACATACATCCGACTACCAACACACGACATCAAAACTTCACTAAACTCATATTGACTCGGACACATCTACTCTCCCAGTGCTAGAAATACATCCTCAAGAGAACTCTGTGAAACCAGGAATTGATTAACCATTGCTGATATTATGTCACAATAGGAGATTGGTTAGTCTGAACACATATATCATAATACAAATTGAGGGTGACAAACGATCGGCTTACCTTCTGCTGCCTCGTCGGAGTACAATGTTGTAAAGATTGTTTGAATGTTCACATTTCGTGGTAGGTTGATATGAACCGTCTTTGCCTGCTTCGTAACAATCTTTGCATCTTTACTAATGTTTGTTTGGACAAACTCCAGTAGTGAATTAACCGTCTCTTCGTTATCATATGCCAAGTTCAACTGTAAAAGATATCCTGATCCATAGTTATCCTTGAGGTGCTGCTGAGTACCGACGACCTTGAGACTACCCTTTGCAACTATTGCAATCCTTGAGCATAGTGCATCGGCTTCGATCATCATATGAGTCGTGATAATAATAGCTCGCTCGGGCGTTGCAAATGACGATACTAGACTCCATATCTCATTTCGTGTTGACGGATCCAATCCCGTCGTTGGTTCCTAGATAATGAAAATGAAAGAACATAAGATGAGATTGGATTCACTACCTATTGACATATAAATCAGAAATATCTCAACTCACATCAAGAAGTAAACACTCCGGAGATCCAAGAAGAGATACTGCAATTGAAAGACGCCGTCGCATGCCACCGCTTAGTGCACCACTTTGACGGGTATAAACCTCAGAAGCACCAAGGCCGACGGCATCTGCAATATCTCTAGCAGCTTGGTTTGGGTTATCAATCCCCTTAAGCCTGGCATAGAATTCTAAATGTCTTTGAACACTTTGATTCTCCCAAACAATATCAAATTGTGGACAGTTACCGAGCCGTTCATATACCTGAGCTAACTCAGTAGACACGTCATAACCTGAAATCAAACCGACACCGCTCGAAGCCTCATGCACACCGGCCAATATCTTTAGAGCCGTCGTCTTGCCTGCACCGTTCTTGCCGAGTAAACCTAATACCTCGCCCTTCGGTACATGCAAATCTAATGATTTGAGGGCAACTTTGGCTGGTGCACCGCCGAGAGGAGGAAATACTTTCCTAAGATTGTGCATGACGACAGGCGGAAGGTTGCCTCCTCGAGGTGCTTCCACATCTCCATCCACGTTGTCTACCTCTGATTCTGGTTGAATGTCTTGCATGATTGAGTTGACTCTTTGTCTTTCCTCCTCAACTTCTGGCAATTCTTCAATCTGCGCATCACTTCCTGATGCATCTTCTTTCATCTTGCGGCAAGTGAGTAGCGCTCCAACTGCATGTTTTCCTCGTATCATGATTGCAGTTGGATACAAGAACAACGTTGCCATGATAAGACCGAGAACAATTAGAAGTAATGCTCCTAATATCATATACCCAATGTGTTCTCCGTAGAGCTGACGGGCGTACTCAAACTTGCAAGTTGTTCCTGAACATGGCTCTCCACTTTCTTTCAAGGTATCAACCAACATCTCAGCATACTCTGGTGGATCTGAATAGAAGACCACATTAGAGAATAAAGTCAAGGCAAGTGTTTGGAAGAGTCCAAATTGAGGTAGCAGTGACACATAGGATGGTGCACAGTAGACAAGTGGGTCTGCTATTGAGGATCCCACCCATTGAATATACTCTCCATCTGCCACTTCATCAAGTGTAAATGATCGACCAATCGTATCAGTGTATTGTGTACAGTTACCCATATAGTACACCGATTGTGGATACGAGACAAAGTTTGTTGTGTAGTAAATCAACGGAGCTGCACATGCAACAAGAAGCACAAGTGATATCCCGACTAGTGTAATCTTATATCCCGGAAGAAAAGCCGTAGATAAAACTGCACCGGGAAACGTCAAAGAGAAGGCAAAGATGATTCCAAGTATCATTCCATATCCTCCCGAGCTAAAGTAAGCATATATCGAAACATCAGTTCCGTCATCAATACTGTATGATAGTACCTCTTTCTCATGCCATTGATCTACGATGCCTCGTTCACCAAATGAAGCATAGCCACAGTTCCAGTCATCAGTTGACAAGCAATCTTCTGGTGTTCTAGCCCTTCGAAAGACTGGCGACCCAAAGAAGAGAGTCAGTAGCACAAAGGCGTAGATAAACTCCACAAATAATGAGTATAGTGATGTAGCAATCAGAAAGGAAGACTCTTTCATGCTCTGGGTGGATAACATCTTGAACAATCCTGCATTCCTATCGCTGAATATTGGTGATATAATGCTGATCAGCATGAAGGATAACACAATCACAGGTATCAAGAGGGAGAACCATACACCCTCAGGCCAAAGCATTGCCATTCCAAAGCCTGTAAGTAGCGTCCCAATGCAAAAGATCGAGAATATTACCCAGTTAATGATTGATGGACGTCCCGTCCAGCTTCTTGCAAACATGAAACGAAAGATTGCCTTTACTTGAACGACCAGTGAGAGCTTTCTTTTGCATGTTGCTATATCAACTTTGGGCATCTGATTCACCGCGGCCTTTGATGATTGAACATTTGAAGCTGTTACATCTTCGGCACTAGTCTCTGGTGTCGTTACTTGACTTCTCTTTCCACCACAACAGCATGAACAGCAACCACGTTTTTGTTCTAGCCGTGACACAGGTGGTGGTGCATGTTTGGTTACAGACAGGAAGACTTCTTCTAAACTAGAATTTGAAATGCCAAACTCGTTGACAGGTGAGCTATCGTCCTCACACCAGCCAATGAATGAGGATAGATCTTGAACTAATACACCGTCAATTGTCTCAGATGCCGTGCTTGTCACTGCCACAGCTGTCGGGACCTCATCCTTGGCCTTGTTCTCATCATAAACGGCTTGACTGATTGCCGTCTTATAGATCTTCTTGATTGTGAGGGTAGAGTACCCCGACGTACCAGATTTAAACTCGATGTATGGAAGTGATTGAGAGAATACATCCTTGACCTTCTGTTCTACAATGGCTGCATCTTCCTTCTCGCTTATCAATGTCAGCTGCAATGCAGAGCCATACTTGTGTTTGAGGTCAAGTGGAGACCCAACAGCGGCCAATTCTCCATTGCACATGATGGCAACTTGATCTGATAATAAGTCAGCCTCCTCCATGGCATGGGTCGTAAGAAGAATGACACGGCCCTTCTTTATACCCGAAATATGTTGCCAAACAAATCTCCGGCTAACTGGATCCATTCCTCTGAAATGAGGGAAGGGGTGACATGTTAGATAGATTGTGGTGTTAAGTGTCATACTCAATGGTAAAAAAAGTCGTAGGTTCATCAAGAACGATGATCTTAGACCCTCCAATCGTCGACATTGCCACAGACAGGCGGCGTTTCATACCCCCACTAAATGAAGATACCCGGCTATGTTGTACCTCGTCAAGGTCTACAGACTCAAGCCACTCTTGTATCGTCTCTGCCATTTCATGTTTAGGCACTCCTCGTATTCCGGCAAAGAGTTCTAGATGCTCTCTTGCAGTAAGGTTCGGCCACAAGATATCGTCTTGTCTACACTCGCCTATAATCTTTCTAATTTGATACTGATCATCAGATAATGATAGACCCATCACATTAATTTCTCCGCTTGTTTGGTTTTGCTCACAACACAGTACATTAACAAATGTTGATTTGCCTATATAGATGGAGAATGGTGGAGAGTCGAGTTAATTGAGCAAATCATATGCATATGAAGAAATGAGAAGAATCACAATGCCTAGACTTACCTGCACCGTTATGTCCGAGAAGAGCTGTCACTTGTGACGTCTTCATTGTCAAACTAAGTGGTTTGAGAGCCTCTACCTTTCCATATCTCTTGCTTATATTGATTGCCTCTACTCCATCTTGGCCTTCCCCATTATCATCACTCCTTTTATTGCCACCACGACAAAAACTATACCAAAATGCCTTTGAGACAGGAAAATACCACTTTGATGCAGCCCCGTTGCCCATTGGAACGACGGCACTAAAGTATGCCTGGAAGATACAAGACGAAAGGTGGTTAGAAAGACTACTATGAGGGAAGAAACAGAAACGAACTTTCAAACCTCTGAACTTACAGCAAGGATTGAATAAATGAGAACGAGTGATACCAAGTAGCCGAGATCATCATTGAGAGATGGAGAATTGCCATCAGTAGGAAAGCCTTTACGAGGGTTGTAACACTCTGTATCTGTATCGCTACACATATTTGGCACGACGTTGCTAGATGGACATGTACTCTTCAGCTCTCCAATAGAATTATAATAGTAATCGTAGTTTTGTGTATAATCATAATAGGATTCTGGAAGGATGTGAGCACCCTGCTCAAATAGGGATGTTCCATATGACTTGGTTTGATTGTAATCTTCGCCCCCATTGTAATTTAACAGTGCTTGTGTCGACAGAGTTTCAGGTGATTTACTTGCTTCTGCAAAAGTGAATGTTGACCCTGGAAGGGATGTGTACCCGAGGACGTTTGACCAAGCTGCCAAAAAGTGTGTTTGAGGAATCAAATACCAGAAGAAGGAATTGAACGTTGCTGGAGATCCTGCAACTACAAAGCACCCTAGACCAATCTCGTCCAAAGGCACATTGTCTCTTTCCTCGGGGGTTTTGTAGTATCTAGACTGTTCAAATGAAACCAGAGGAACTTCACAAACCCTTGATGTAATGGTATCATCATATATACCAGTAACCTCATCATAACTACCATATTCAATTGATGTTCGTTCATTGGTGGTTGATGCGGCAATAAACGGTGTACTACCTGCCACGATGATCCCCATGACAAGAAAGACAGTCAAAGCTGCTGATCCGATTGTGCCACAAAGAGCGGCTAGAAAGAAACTAGCTCCTACTAATGCCACATTCAGAAACAGTAACGAAGCAAACACACTACCAAAGTTTACATTCTGAAGGCCATGTGCATTAGGTACCGCAGCAGCAACAACGCCACCAAGTAATGAATTGATAATAGCCAATAATGTAAAAGCAAACAGCCACGATACCCAATGAGCAGATGCGTCGGCAGCTTTTAACATTCCCCATCGCTTTGATTGTAATTCATCTCGTAGAATTAAAAAAGCTGATATTGCACTAAATGTAGGTCCTAGTGACATGATCCAAATAGGCAGTCCGCCTCGCCATGCTTCGTTCATTGAAATTGGTGTTTCATAGTCATAATAGCTGTATCGATCCATATCTCCCTCTTCATTTATTGTCATTCGACTGTTCTCATCAACCATTCCACATGAGTTCAACTGAGGAAAGTCACCCGAAGGGCCTAGTATTGATACATGAAGAGTAGATAAGTAGATATAAGTAGATATAATGAGATACAATACACACGATAGCATTATACGAACTATTAATAATTTACAATACACAACTTACCCCTAGCATCCCTACCAGCAGCCCATGCCAATACTACCGATACAACAGACGATAATAAAAGTATAAGTAGATGAATTGGTCTACGTTGGATAAGTCTAATGTTCTTTGTAATCAATACAGTAAACTGACGAAACCACATATTTTGTTTGTGTTTGTGTTGTGTTATTGTATGGTATGTTATATTTCAAATTGAAATTGCAATAATCATATTATGATCTTATTAACCAACAATGCATTCAGCCGTACACTACTGCAATCCAATCCAACGCTGTGTACTTGGTCTTATTGATGTGCACGCCGTCGCCGCACGGCTGCACCATCTTGCTCTTGTCACTTGTCAACTACTTATTAAGGGCTACTCAAAGGGCAAAGGGCGGGGTTCGCACAGCGTAGCATCGACAAGGTAGGTGGCCAATCTATTTTTTATTTGCTGGATGGATGTTATATAAGATACGATAGTATATCTTCAGGATAGTTCGTTCGGTGTGGGGCGGGGACGTTGTTTGGAGTATGTGTTACATACTTGCAAAGTACTATCAGACTCATGTTCGCAATCTAGTAACAAACATTTCTCAGTCAAATAATATTCAATAATATTATGGACTCTACTACTACAGTAAGAGCAGACGCTGCGATCCTTATCAATATATTACCAGATATTAAGAATTATTTAGATGTCGAATCAACGGTACATTTATCTCAAACTTGTTGTACTCTACATGGATTATTAACAGAAGATTCGGGGGGATCGTACCCCAAAATTAAACAATCATACTTTACCTTTGGTGATCCCTCCTTATGGAGAGATGATATTACAGGACGAAGAGTCGATCGGGCATTAGTTGATAAGAATACAAAGATGAAAAATTTGGCAACTGTGGTATTACCGAAGATTCATTTCCCCAGTCTCAAGAGGATTGAGTTCCGATTATCTCCTGGTAAAACTTTCACGAATAGAGAAGAAGAATTACGAGATGCATTCCTTTACATGGCCATGCAGTTAGGCACTGCAACTGAATTAGAAGAATTTTATTTTGATTGTGGTCATATTATGAAGTTTGATGCCTTCAATTCGATGTTTTATGAAGTCTTCGCCACAAATTTAGCAAGTTGTACGAAACTCAAGAAGATCAAGATATTCAACCATTACCAACAGGATGGACAATCATATTACTCTATCGGATTTCTTCACTCCCTTATTCTTATGATGAAAGAACGGGTATTAACACTGGAAGAAGTAACATTATTAATTGGTAATCGTCCAATGAAGGACCCAATCACAAAGGCATACGAGACTGCTGCTTATGATTTGTTCATGGCAATTCTAAAGTTGCAAAGACTACGAGACCTCAGCCTCCAATTCAACTTGGAATCATCTCCCCTTCTTAATCTTTTCATCCAAGCATCGCAACATGTATTAAACACACTTGGTAAGCTCCCATCTGAGGCGATTAGGAAGTTTATGATCACGTGCGTCCTTTATAAGGCAAATGAAGGTCACGCCAATCCCTTACCCACGCCATTAAGTTTATCGCCCTGCATTGCACTACTTGGGGATAGTCCTAATCTGCACGCCTTTGTCATTAGGGTACCTCCTACATGTTGGGATAACAGTTGTGAAGATGCTTTGAAGGATTTGTTGACAGACAAACCAAAGATGCGTCAACTCGGCTTATATTTCAACAGCTATAGGTCAATTCACGGGCATTGTTTTGATTACATATTGAAGTATATCAAAGAACGGGAACAGTACACTGATAACCTTATTATTGTATCGGGTATTGATTGTGATGAACCCAGGGATGATGCATTAGATGGTCTTAATTCCTATTTCAACAAGGAAGGTAAGAAATGTTTAACGCGTAGTGATGACAAGGGCATATTTTTTCAAGCAAGGGGACAGATGATTCCTCGGTGTCCTGAGTAGGAGATGATTATGAGTTAGATGAAGAGAGAGGAGGACACGAATACTACCTCCGGGATATCGAAGAAGGCCTAGATTATATTAATATATGTACTACATTACTACATTTTAGTGTCAGCGGACAAATGGATTGCTATTAAGCTATAACAACTCTATTTGCGTTAAACTTTATCATTACTAACTATATAGAGTGGATACCCCCTCATCACTCCATACTCCTATTATTATAGCTCGTTTTTACTCGAGTCTATCTTCTCCTGAGCCTTGGTCTCTTTATCCAACAACTCATTATCGGCATCGGGTTGGAAATCAAAGTCCTTGGCAACGTGACCCTCCTTGTCCTTGAGTGAGGTGTCTGCACCGGCCTTCAAAAGTAAATCGACCAAGGTCGTATGATTATTGAGCGCACCTTGAATGAGAGGACCGGTACCTCCGTCATCAATATCCTTCTTGTCCTCACCGCCTTCAGGAGCGTCAATAGCACCCTTCTCCAACTTGGCATCACTTACAAATTGTGCGTATCTCTCCATCAATGTCTCAACCTGATTCTTACCATTATAAGCAAACATCAATGCCGTATGTCCATCGGTATTCTGAGAATTGACATCAATACCCTTAATTGTGATTAAGGATTGGATACATTCCAAATGTCCACGCGCTGCCGCGGCCATTAAACTATTGGTACCCTCCTTATCCTTGGCATTCACATCAGCCTTGCCAGTATCCAAGAGCATCTTGAGGATGGCAACATGTCCCTCACTTGATGCCGCAACGAGAGGCGTAACACCCTCATCACTTGCCTCGTCTACCCAATTCTCTTCCCCTTTCTTGGGCGAGGTGGCATGCTTGTTTAATAATGCCTCAGTAACGTTGGTAATACCCCGATGTGCCGCCTGTAGCAATGTCGTTACCTTGTGATCATCCTTGTAATACAAGTCAGCACCATGCTCAATCAATAACAAAGCAAAGTCGGCATTCTCAACAATAATACTATCCATGAGTAGGTTATGTGCCTCGCCTTCCTCATCAATGTACGGTGTATTGGGATTGGCGCCAGCCTTGACTAATGCCGAGGCGACCTCACCATAGTTACCCTTGACAGCGAGTTGGAGTGCCGTACGATCTTCTTCATCCAAGACAGTAACATCGGCACCTGCCTCAATTAACAAATTGACACATTCCAAGTGTCCTTCTTCGGCAGCGACATGCACACCGGTAACACCATCAACATGTGGATCTTCATTCGGATCGACTGTACCCTCCTCAATCATCTTGGCTAGCTTCTCAAGGTACTCAGGTATGGCAGTTGCAATCATATTAACATCAGCACCTTCATCAATCATTAATTTGGTCGTCTTGGGATGTCCACCGGCTGCCGCAAACATAACAGCCGTACCACCGGAATGTGATGGTAAGTTAATATGCTTGACAAGTTCATCCTTCTTCATGATTTTCTTCAAATATTTGAGTAATTCAACTGTGCCCTCATAATGACCCTTACTCGTCACGGCATGTAACGGAGTGACGCCATCCATATCAATCAAATCAGGCTTGGCACCTTTACTTAATAGAAACTTCATTGCCTCGCCTGCTCCACCTGTTGATGCCTCCAATAGTGCCGATCCGCCATTGGAATGCATTTCATTCACATCAACCTTACCAACATCCAACAATAACTTCATTGCCTCTAAATGACCAGAAGCAGCAGCATACATTAATGGCGTAACATGGGTCTCATGCATAGCATTCACATCAGCCTTGGCCTCCTTCAATAGATATTCAATCACAGGTCCATGTCCATGTGCACTTGCAATAATTAATGCTGTAAATCCCGTCTTGGACAAAGAATCGACATACTTTCCCTTGGTGTCTTCATCAGCCTTGGCAGATTTGGAATTGAGTAATAGTTTGAGTGTGGCAACTGTACCATTCTCGGCAGCATTCATTAGTGGTGTGATACCCTCTGCATCGGTATATCGTGCATCAGCGCCTGCATCGAGTAACAATTTGACGACTTCGGTATGTCCACCAATACTAGCAGTCATTAGTACAGATATGTTATCACTCCGAGCATTGTTAGGATCAGCATCCTTCTTCAATAAAGACTTGATAACATCAACACGTCCTTCCCCAGCAGCTAACCATAATGCCGTAACGCCACTATTCGTCGTTGCATCCACAGTCGCTCCCTCCTTAACTAATAAATCAATTACCTTCGTATGTCCCTTAATACTTGCCTCCATTAACGCTGTAATACCATCCTTATCTTTAGCATTCACATCCGCTCCCTCTTTTAATAATAATTTCACTACATCATAATGCGT
>Ga0075437_10013_pt1 | contig 19111 bp, 18 predicted proteins | sample MintriMetagenome_FD_74266 | JGI IMG/M metagenome (GOLD analysis project Ga0075437, IMG submission 74266) | Marine eukaryotic communities from Monterey Bay, USA to study complex ecological interactions - Minidiscus trioculatus and... | ecosystem: Environmental > Aquatic > Marine > Unclassified...
ATTTGGTGGTGGGATATCGCACAGGGTGATATATATCCCCAAAACTACTTCACCAACACATCAAAATTTGATCAAATTTTTAATAAAAGTGGTGTAGGGCGGCCTAATCATATGTTTTATAAGGTCTGAGGGCACCAACCTGCGGCCTAATACCTTGCTAATGAAGGAGGATGGTGGTTGGAGTGGAGGTAATAATGTGGAGGGAGCACTGGTGGCGAGAAGGATGACACATCACGTAATTCGACCTCGACCGTTAGGGTGCTAATCGTCGGCGGAGGCAGCCTTAAAGTACTCCACCACGGCCATTGAGTTACCAGACTAAAGATAAGGGTTGTTGTTGTTATTGGATGGCATGGTGTTCAATATGAATGGCAGTAGGAGGAGCAATGGCGGCAACAAGGGCCAAGGAGGAGGTTTGAGGCTCATCGTCGAGCTTTAAATGCAGTAATTCTCCCTCACAAAAGTGTTGCCCCCATGCGACTACGAAGCCGGAATTCTAAATATTCTACGCTGGATCCAGTACTTCTGCATATAGAGGTATAATATTGCAAAGATGGTTTGGCCAAAATTGGCGTTGAGAGGGGGTGAAGAGCCCGGAGCGTCTTACCGTCGCCACGCGTGATTTTGTGTTGTAAGCGAGAGGTAGCAAAATGAACACGTGGAATTTTTAGAGGCTACAGTAGGGATACTGTTGAAAATTTTATCAGTGCCACCCCTAGCATGAGAAATTGGTGCCTTTTTTGGTGTTTTCTTGTAAATCATGATGCATTTGGTCAGTTCAGTTCAGTTTGTCATCAGAAAAAGATAATTGGTGTAAAGGAGATCATATTTGATTGTTGAGTCATATCCTAGATCCTAATATTGAAGGCACTGCAGTTGATTTAGTACCAAAAACTCTAGTGGTATCAAATTTTGGGTTGGCATCATGTATGTTCTTTCTTGTTCATGAAGGGCTTTCTTGTTCATGAAGGTCTTTCTTGCTTGGAATTTCATGATGAAGTTTCTTCTAGATATGGTACTCTCACAGCACGATAAAATGTTCAGCCTATTATTTATCACTCTTCTTACTTCTTAGCAACTCCTACCTCATTGTTGAGCCCTAAGTATTGTTTGCAACAGCTAGCATAGTACTTTACAGTATGTTGTTGTTTGTTGGTATATTGTTGAGGGTTTATGGGGGTGCCGATATATATAAAGATAACTCACACTATTTTTGCAAATACTAATCTCCACAATTCTTTTGTCTTTCAATTTGCAGCTATCAAATATTATAACATAAACATGACAGCAGGAGAACCAACACTTACATTAACTATTCGTTTATCATCCTCATCACGGTTTGATATTGGATCTTGTGGTAGTATAACACCAAGCAGTACTATTCAACATGTTAAAGATTTAATCTCACAACGTGAAGAGAGCGGAATGTGTGCATCCGATCGACAGCGGTTGATATATAAAGGTCGAATATTAAGTGATGACACGAGAACTTTAGCAGATTATGGTATTGGTACCGGTAATGATAACAGTGGAATTGTTTTATATTTGGTAAAGGGTGGTAGTGCTGCCCCCAATACGAATAATACATCTGGTAATGCTGGTGCAAATACTACTAGTTCTACCAATAACAGTGTACCAACTCCTACCACTCAACCTACAAATCCAAATGCAAGCATGTCGAGTAACCCCTTCCTAAACTTTGGTGCCAATAATAATGCCAACAATCCAATGGCAAGTATGATGAACAGTATGATGCAAAACTCTGGTGGAGGAGGAATGCCCGACCTAGCAGCCATGCAGCAGGAAATTCAAAACAATCCTCAAATGATGTCTGAGATGATGAATAATCCTATGGTCCAATCATTAATGAACAATACTGACTTTATGACTTCCATGATGGAGAATAATCCACAAATGCGTCAGCTTATGGACTCAAATCCAGAGCTACGTAATGCATTACAAGACCCGGAGTTAATGAGAAGGAGTATGGAAATGATGAGAGATCCTTCAGCGATGCAAAACATGATGCGCAATCAGGATCTGGCCATGGCTAATATTGAGAACATGCCAGGGGGCTTCAATGCATTGAGGAGTATGTATCAGGATGTTCAGGAACCTATGATGGATGCCATGGCTAGTGGAGTTTCTGGAGCATCGGGCACTGGGAGTACTAGCAATAACTCTGGAAATGGTGGAGGAAATGGTACCGCAGGTGCAACAAATGAGGCAATGCCTAATCCTTGGGGCGCATCACCATCAACTGCGAATACTGCCTCAGGTACTAACCAGGGTGCAGCAGCAGCAAATCCTTTTGCTTCAATGATGGGGAGTATGGGAGGAGGAATGCCTAATGCACCGGGAGCTGCCAATCCATTTGCAAATCCAATGGGAGCTAACGGGCCAAACATTGAACAGACTCTCCAAATGATGGAAAATCCAATTATGAGGCAAATGATGGATCAGATGATGTCAAATCCTGATAACATGCGGAGAATGATGGAATCTAATCCCATGTTGCAACAGATGAGACAAACTAATCCACAGGTCGCTGCTATGTTTGATAATCCTGATGCGGTGAGTTGTCTTTTTGTATATTTTCTCAAGATAAAATTGACTTGTTATCCTGCTAATCTTCACTATTGTCCATCATAATATATAGATGAGATCAATGATGGATCCTAATAATCTTAGGGCCATGATGCAAATGCAACAGTCGATGCAACAACTTACGGGTGGTATGCCTCCGGGTATGATGAGTGGTAATCCATGGGCAGCTGGAGGAAGTAATACAACAGCACCCCCAGCCGCTCCTGCAGGCGGATTAGATTTCTCGTCTTTGCTTGGGGGAGGGGCTACAGCACCCAATGCTGGAGGAGGAGCTTCATCAACAACTGCACCGATGGCCAGCCCCTTTATGTTTCCATTTATGCCACCTACTGGCCAACAAGCAATGGGCGGATCATCACAGCAGCAAGAAGTCCCTGGTCAAAGATTTCGTAATCAGCTTCAAAATTTACACGACATGGGCTTCACTGACCGGTCTTCCAACATTCGTGCATTAACATCGAGTCATGGTAATGTGAATAGAGCAATTGAAATCTTATTAGAAAGTCCTCCCGAGATGGGCGGTGATAATTCAGGAGAAGCAAACGACGAAGCTGCGGATTCAGGTGAAGCTGCAGCGCCACCTGGGAATACTGATGATAACGATGCACCCGAAAACACAGAGCCAAAAGAATCTGGAGAGAAGAAGAATGATTGAATATAGATAGAGAAGCAAAAGTCAATAGTAGAACAAATCTGCACAGCACACACAAAAGTGGGAATATGAAGTATGGTACATGGTTTTGTATCTCTTTGTTGTTGTAAATATCTAAAGTTTTGTATTGCACACTTTCAACTATCTTTCACTAATCTGTACTAAGCCTATCTATTCAGCCCAGTCGATACGGATAGGCCTACCCAGGAGAGATTTGCCATTTAAACTAGCAGCCTTCTCACAAGCCTCCGTGTTCCAGAAGTCGCAGTATCCACATCCCTTGAAGTCACCACTATCACGATGATGCAACCATCTTACACTCTTAAGTTCTGCATCTACACCACTGAAGAACTTTGTAATACCTTCATCATCAATATCATAAGATAAGTTACCAATAAACAACTTACAGCACCCTTCTGGTTTGACGCTCATAGCTTTGATACCAGCTCCTCCCGCTTGTCCTCCTCCCCCGCTATTTGCAACCTTACCACCCGTAATGACTCGACTTCTCGGTGGCCAATCGCCTTCTTCACCCTCTCTAACAGGTGCATAATTAATCTTTACTGGCCTACCCATTAATTGTGAACCATTAATCTTAGACATACACATTGCAGCATCTTTACTAGTACGCACTTCACAAAATGCACTACCATAAAACTTTCCAGTTGTCTTATCTGTAATCCATTTGATGTGTGTTACACAATCCTTTAAGTGAGTGTTGAGTGTTGGTTCTGATATAGCAAATGGTAGGTTTCCAAGAAAAAGTCTTGTGATACCCTGAGGATTGTTCTTGCATGGCTTATTCTTGTCAGCCGGATCAATATCTTCTTGATTGTTTGTTGTATCATCCTGATCTTCATTATTATCTTCCACTTGTTGTTTAGTATCTTCAATATCATCCTCATCTACACTGCTTTGCTTCTTTTTCTTCTCTACTTCACCCTCACCCTCATCTTCTTTGGACTCTCGTTTTCTTTTCTTCTTTTTCTCCTTCTTTGACTTCTTATCACCACTATTACTACGTTGGGATTTGGATAACTTTACAATACCATCCGAGTTTAATGATATAATATCATCTTTTTCTAATTCTTTAATTGTTGATTTGAATAACTTCTTTGATTGTTTATCTACTTTGTCTGGTGGCAATACAGAATTTCTTAGTTCTTTCAATTCCATGGATTTGCCATTGTCTGATATGGTTGTGATGATATCTGTGGCCAGTGACATGATGTTCTTATCACAAGTTACCTTATTTGAAATATATAGAAATAAGTATACAGCGGGATAGCTTCTTATCAAGTATCTAGGACATCAATAGATGTATCAATATCGAAGACGAGCTGCAGAAGAGTGACTTGAGATGTCAATATGATGAGTTGAATTATGTAGAGTACAACTATTCAATGAGTGGTTTTGGCGTCGGTCGAGGACAGGATACCGCATCATACAGCAAAAGTGATACGGACATAAGTTTGATTGAGCTTTGGGCTTTATTAATTAGCTCTACTCTAATGATCATCATTTAGCTGTTTTAACTTGGCAGTAGCATTCCATTCGGAGTAACATTTCTTACATTGTTCCATATGATAGTCTCTCCAATAAGTATCTCCTTTACTATCATAGTATGTGCTTGCCAGTTCATGAGAAAGTGCACAATCCTGGATGAAAGCATTCCTAGATGAAATGTCAATTGCAGCTTTGTAATTGCACTCTGCCTTGTCGCTCTTCCGTTGCATCGTAGCATACTCAGCCTCCAATAGATGCAGATAGTGCACAAGATTTACGTTTCCCTTCTTCACCCATGTTCGAATACGCTTCTTGGATTTGATTGATCTATTCTTCCATGTCCTCTTCTTGAGCCATGTTGTTGCAGACTTAGCTGATTGGATTGATATTAGTCCTTCTAAATATGTGAATCTCGCCAAAGTGAAAACTCCATGCCCTAGAACTTGACTACAGTCGCCTGCTTCTAAGAGGAGACTTGCGGCCTCATCCCATTGATTAAAGAATACCTTTAAATCGAGAACATTCGTGTATGTTTTTGCTCTATTAAGCTTGTCTTCTCTAACTTTGGCATCCTCGATGATACCCTTTAATTCTACATCATTAGTCTCACCCATAAGTGTTTTTACTACCAATAACATTGTTTTGGCTGAGATTGTTGCTTGTGTCTGGTTCATTTGTATCATTGCATTAATCATTGTTTCGATTTGGTGTTTAAGGTCTTTGAGTGGTCGCCCAGTATAATATAAGTGATTAATGCGGAAGGCAAGGTTGATTCCTGCACTCTCGACGTCCCCGGTTCTAAGACCAATCTGGTAGCCTGAATGTTTGTTTTGTGTATAAAGTCAATCTTTCTCAGTTAGCAACAAGCGAATGTAAGCATAAATATAGCAACTAGCACAACACAACTCTATTATACTCGCCTTCTAAAAAGGGTTCAAGTGTATCCTGCAGAGGTGAGCTCCAATGATCTTAGTGTAGAGTGGTAACCGTCATGGATGAGTATCATTATAATAGGATAGGTGTTTGTGCACCAAAAGGAACAACTTACGAATAACTCCTTCATTAATATAGATCGACCGTGCCTTGCTCCTCTCCATACCAGGCTTGGAAAGTATCAAATCAAGTGCATGTAACATCTTCCTTTCCTCTCGCGGTCGTCTGAAGTAGAAGGGGCCACAAAGTAGCGCGAAAGAGCTGAGTGCGTCACAAGAACTAGCGTTGATGCCATATTTAAGCGTAGCTTCGATCATGAGGAAAACGATCAGAGGAAACATTGTAGGTTCATCCTGGAGAAAGACGATAATATGTAAAATGCTGTTCAGTGGTAAAACAGCTGTTTCAATGCATAATATTACTCACCTGAGAGGTTGATGTGCATAACAATTCGAGCATTCTCTGGCCCATTATAACACGGTCATCTGTTAGATTTGGAAGGCTTGCTATGTCCTCAGCTGTCTTGTTACCTAGAGCACGGCTTGATTTTATGAACTCTTTAATAATGACAAGTTTGCTGGCAGGCTCGTTCTTAATGGTAGGCAATCCCAGTTGTTCGCGGAAGTCGAGAGCAATATCGATACCTTGCTTGAATTCTTTTGCGACATGAGCGGCCTGGATCCTAACCTCTATCACATTGAACTTTTCTTCTATCGAGATATCCTGGCGGGTTATAACTTCGGTAATCAACTCGTGCATTGTATCATGATGACCAGAGATGAAACACGCATTGGCAGCCTCACTTGACAATGTGAGCATTGTGTTTTGATCAATACTCCAACCATTTGGCCCAAGCACTGCACGGCCAGCTTTGAAATAAGCAGCAGCTGAATCAAACGCTGCATTCCCGGATGCCTGTGGTACATATACAGATAAAAGGTATATGATAAGAGAAGATACACAGGAGATATGCCGAATGAACTTCACAATACAATCACCTTCATACCAGCCCGAAGATTCATCTGAGCCAGTCCTCTACGATCATCATCATCAGATATGGTAGCCATTGCAAAGTTACGTAAGCTCACTACTTTGAAGAGATTAGCCTCGAGAGCATCGTCATCTAGCTGTTCCAATAGAATGTTTCCAATCTCGCCTCGGAATGAATCTCTGTCGTTAGGAGGAATGAGCTCAAAGGCTGCTAACTGAATTCTATCGTGGCTAAAACGCCACACGTTCTCGTTAGTGTCCTTCTCCAATATCCCCTCTTTCTCAAGTTCATCAATAGCTTCATCAATAGATGAAAGTGTTTCATGCCAGTCTAGCTGATCGGTATCCTTCTCGGACAGGCTAGTGACTATTGTACATATGATTGACTTGGGAAAACAACCTCCAAGAGACCCAGCAATCATTATAATGTTCTTTTGAGATTCTCCCAATCTATTAAGCTTGTCCACGAGAATATTAGCCACATTGTTAGTCACATCTTTTGCATTGACTTCCATGTTATTCCAAGTCCAGACCTTGATTTCAATGTCATACTTGAGCATCCCTTTATCGACGAGTGATCTTAGAAACATCAGGCTGATATGATAAGGATTAGTACAGATCTACTAAAGAGAAATGAGATCATTGAATTGTACGCCGTTATATGACTCACATGAAGAATGGATTTCCTCTCGTCTTCTTCTGAATAATAACTCCCAACTGTTGAATCTCCTCAACTTCTTCATCCATTTCTAGTGCTTCAGCTACAAGTGCCGTGCTGTGTTCCAAAGTAAGGTTGTCAATCTTGATGACGGTACTCGTTTGATCCATTTCGTGTATTAGGTGTGCTAGAGGATGAGTACTGAATGATACTGGTTGGTATAGATCAAAAGCTGGAATTGCATATATAAACTACATTTAACATACTCACCATGATACTTCATCATCACGATATGCACCGACAAGAAGCAAAGAAGCAATATCAAAATCCAATAAAATGCTCTGGAGGAGATCTATTGTAGCTGTATCACTAAACTGCAAATCATCGATAAACAGTACCAAACCATCCAAATGTTTACAAATGATTTGTAATAACTTCTTAATCTTGTGATGGAGTCGAGCAATGGCCTCCTTTCCCATGTGTTTCAATGTCTCATATTGTTCTTCAGCAGTAATACTTGAGGATCGAGATGCTCGTTTGTGGTAGATTATTTTCTGTTGCAGAGGAAACAAGTTCTCGCATCCAGGCAGCGCTCTAACAAGGAGCATTCTTTCACCTTCGTCTAAGGCTTCGTCTATATCACTTTGTATCATATGCATCTTTTTCTTTTCAATGATGTAGTGCGTAAGTGATACCATTGCATCTACAAAGGCAGAGAAGGGCAAGGGTGTGCGGTTTAGACTGCGATTCACAAGTATGAAGAGCACAAGCAAGAAATAAGTTAGTACCGTACAAGTTGAACAAAATCAGGGAGTGATGCAATCACATGATATGAAATTCATGTAATCATAATATGATACGTCCATTAGGCATACATGTGACATATGATATGTCATGAACATAAAATATGAATAGAACAGTGAGACTTACTCAAATTTCCCCCCACAAAATGCCAAACCCAATTCTTGTGCACGATCATTAATACCCCTCACAACCAACGTACTTTTGCCTATCCCACTAACACCCGATATGAATATTATCTCGGGAGAACTCGAGTTCCCTTCTTCTTCTCTCCTTTTCAACTCGAGAAGCTTATTGTTTAATAAGTTCATGTTATGTTCCTGACCATGCAACTTCATATTAGATAGATTCAGCTGATGACCTAGACTACTAGACGATCTCCCGTTTTCTGCTGCAACAATTATATCCTTCACTAATTCTGTTCTACTATTCCTCCTTTTAGCTGCTGCATTCAATATAATATTACCAACCATGTCATCGTCTGGTTCTTTATCCTCTTCTACGACATCATTCTTATCATCGACTACTATAGTACCCTCATACAGAGGTATGTGAGGTAGAATTGTTGCACGTATGGGATTGACAGGTGTTGCTTCCCTGACGAGATGTATATCTTCTTCTTCATCATCATCATCATCATCATCATCATCCCCATTATTATGATTAGGATTGACATCAATTGAAATAAACCCTCTCCCATTAACGGATGCGTTGTCATCCTCTTCTATTGTTGGAGGGGCTGTGGAAGAGTTGCCATAATTGGGCCCCTCAACACGGAAGGCACCAGGAAGGGAACGGAAAGATTCAGCAAGAGCAATATAGGTGTGTAGATTTTCATCATTAGTATTTTGAGGTACAATGTTGCTGTCCCCGTCACTTCCACCGCCACCAATTATGCTTGAACCGTGCTCATTATCACTATGAGATATTGATACTGCGGATGATTCATCAGAGAAGGACGAAGATGAGGACGAGCTAGGTTCATCACCTGCGTCTCCTGCGATTATATCCATGTCATTTTTAGAAGCTGACATAATCCAGGCTTCGCTAGAGCTTAAGATATCTTGGGACTTTTTAGCCGCCTATCGACGCCACCGTGCAACACACCTATGGAATATTATCTAAACTATCTCTAGATACCTTCTTATTATTCCTAACTACATATAGTTGGGTATGTGAGAGTGAGAAGGCTATAGCTTATCTTGGGCTTATTGTTGAAGTTTTTTATTGTTTTATTTCACTTTATTGTAATTGGGAGTATTTAAACTAAATGGGAAATTTTATGAGAGTAATTGATAATCTCTGGATGGTGTGGTATCGTACAGTATCGTACCTACATAGAGTGTTGTTAGAAGATGCCGCATGCAGCTGCCGCGTAACAATATACACCGTCCACCGTCTGCATAAATTTGTACGATTGCCTTGAGCAATAATGGGTAATAAATGTCGACCGATTGATGACACCATGCCTTCCATCAAATTATTATGCACAGTCTTTACTTTGGCACTCAGCTACAAGTTTTCTTCTTCATATGCATTTACTTTTCCAACAACACATCAAAGATTATGTCATACTAATAATGATATCACCAGTCATAGACATAATCTTAGTAGGCTGAGAAGTAAGATAGATGATACCATTAATAATGACGATAATGAAGAAGAAAATGATGACGATAATGATATAATCAATCTCAGGAAAGTCCGCGTTTGTATTGATTTGCTGTATGAACTCTGTGTTTAATACGAAGTCTCGGGGATTTTGCTACTCCGTTCGGCCTTCCATTACCTTTAGTTGATTACCCTTGCAAACGACATGTACTAACAGAAGTTACTATCGTCTTTCTTTCATTATCAAAACTTGCTAACGCGCATCTTCCAGTGATAATGTCGATTTTGACAAGATGAATCAAAAACTGTTTGACTTAGACGGAGAAGTTGGTTATATAAGATCACTTCAAGCTCCAGAGTATAATCCAATTGAAGCAGTATCAGCTGAAGAAATCGAATGGTTAGCAAAGAAGAATAAAGTTGACAAAAAACAAAAGCAACAGAAATTATATAGAAAGATATTCCCATGGTTACATCCACTCATTTCTATATTAGTACCGACGAAGCATGCATCTTCCAAGACATATGATACATCATCATCTCGAAGATCCCGTATAAGTGATGTTTCAAAGAAGCATTCAAGTTTCAACAATGGCGTTGGAGCACCACGGCTTTTAAGACGGTTTATCACAACACCAAATTCGGCTAGGAATCTTTTACTGACATTAAACATCGTATCATTTATATATCAGATTATTACTGCTGTTTATTATTTACCAGGTTTCAATAGAGTATTGGCTGCAAGTGTTGCAGGTGCTGCATTATCAGCGGCAGCACTTGAACAAGGGGGTAATCATATCATACCGCAATGGACACCAACTGAAGTAGTATTGCGTGCATTAGGATTGGTAGGTGGTGGTGCCGGCGTCGTTATTACATCGGGATCAACAATGCGAGGAGTAAGAGGAAGAATAGTAGGAAGGGGGCCAATAGCAGCGCATTCCCAGGGACCATACTTTTTAGATTACGCACATCAACCATATCCATTATCACATTTTCAAAAGCATAGATACCTGAGCTCAGGATTTCTGCATGGATCTCTTTTGCATTTGATCATGAATATGAGAGCGTTAATTCAACTTCCGTCTTGGTTGGAGAATGGCATAGGAAAGTTGGTATATCTCTCTGCATATCTTGTTGCTATTGTTACTGGGAACATCGCGCATACTTTAACAACAGTGGGATCTAGTCGAGCATCATCAGCACTAATTGGTGCATCAGGTGGCATTTGTGGATTGTATGGGCTTATGCTATCGAGCCTAATGAAGATGGGCAATTCCGATGCTGTTTATTATGTTTGTAAACAAATGATCTGGCTACTCTTGTTCGGTTTCTTGATACCAAATATAAGCAATGCTGGTCATCTGGGAGGCTTTATTGGTGGCTGGTTGGTTGGATATCTATTTGGACCTGGCTACGAACGATCATATACATTGAATAGATCAGGTGGATTGTCAAGAGATAGTGCTGATTGGGAGTTTCGTCAGATGATGGGACCAGGCATATATCCAAGCAAAAACAGAGCTATCTTTCCTTTGAAATATTTGATGTATGGAATAGGAGCACTTATTGTCGCTAGGCCTGAGCTTAGAACTGTACCAATATCTTTGATACAAGGCATAATATCTCCCGGGTCTTTATCTGGTACCCGCGCCTTACTTAAGATATGATATCATTGATAGTACTTCAGCTTGTTGTTGTTTATTTTCTCTGGCATTTGTTCAAACCATACTTCATTAGTTTGTAAACTCAATATCATTCTATAAGTTGTTCTTCTCAACACATCTTGACCGAGTAATACTTGTGGGCATGGAACTGAAGACAATTCACTAGCCATGGCTATACCTGGTAGGTCCCCCACATAAACAAGCAAATTCTCCAACTTGATGGTACCGATTGAGAAGTCACATGTTGTTTGTAATAGATTGACACTATCATCCCCGATACCTTTTATCGAAGTCTCTTTTTGCTCATCTCTTGATAATGACTGATCATCCATACCTATGATTTCGGCTGCTTCTATACTCATGATATTTATTGGTGAACCCGTGTCTATGATAGCTCTAAGATAATGTCCATTGTTATTGATTGTAATTTGTGGTATACCAAAGAACGACTCCTCAAGAGGTATTCGGTTTGTATTCTTCAATGCGAAATCAGGTAGGACCTTGCTGTAATAGAATTGTATAGTAGGAGGATCACCATCAGTTCCCCACCAATCGAACTCAACTGCCCCGAATGACGAAAAGAATGGCACACCAAGTAATCCAACACAAACCTTTGTTGCAATTCCCAAATCAATCGATGCTGCTGTCATATTACACATAAATGTTTGATTGTAATCTGCAGGCATACCGCCCAATGTGCAATTCCCAAGCAATACTATATCACCAGCTTCAAATGATCCTCCAGCACCAGCTGTTCCGAGCAATTCTAAGTCTTCCTTCTTTCTAATAATGGGAAGTTGCAATTGTGCTGCCACTTTGCTTGATATTGATGTTATCGAAGCCCCCGTATCTAAAACAAAGTTAAGTGTTTTGGATGTGAGATGTGGAAAGTTTAATTCCAAACATGCATACCGTCCTACATATTTCAGAGGTGCAACAACCCCAATAACTCTTTCCTCATTAGAAGATGATGATAAACAAAAATTATGATCTTTTGATGATGATTGTTGAGTTGTATGTATATAATTTGTAAACGCCACCGTTTGTGAAATGATAACTGCACATATATGAATGATTGCAATACATGAATGCATCGTGATGTAACTCCTACTAATAGACGCCGATTACATACCATCTATCTATATCCATCGATCTCAGATGGTGAGAATAGCGGCTACTGGCTACGGCTATTGGCTATCTATCTCTAAACCTGGTAGGTATCCTTCATGCAGTTTTTTTTTTGTATCTTCATGACGTAAAGAGTTGCAAAAGGCCTACCTGCCAACTAAGTACGATATAAAGAGAATCTAATAATCCATCTGAAAGCGGAGAGGATCAATATTGCAATAATTGGCAGGTAAGATTCAATATCTTTCATGTTTAGTTGAGGAGGAGAGAGAAAAGTTTGATTTGGATATCCTTTGCACACCTTTTTTTTATGAGTATAATTTTAACATATATCTGTTTTAGTTAATTGCAATCTCTTTCTCCGCCTTGTTGTTTCACACTTGATATACTCCCTTTCCATTACTGGTTACTAGTTTGATATTTCAACAAATTAAGATAGTACATATATCATATTATAGGTATAATATAAGATACAATAACACAACACGATAACATATAAATAGACACAACAAAACACACCATGTCAGCAAGAGCAGTTCTCGATAAAGGTATATACCTAAGTAGTCTATCAGACGAATTCAAAGATAACCTTGTTAAATTGATGGTCTCATTCGATGCCCCAGAGGGACATGTATTCATCAAAGAAGGCGATCCAATTGACTCATTCTTAATTGTTGACTCGGGATCACTAGTTAGGACAAAGAAAGTATCTGGAGGAGAATCTCCATTGGAGATTGATGTTATTGGTGTTGGTAAGCACATGGTATATAAAAGATTTTTTGTCTGTGCACATCTTATACAGTAATTTTCATTTTGCTTCAAAAGGTAAAGTAACGGGCTTCTTACATGTTGCCGGGCATTCGAATGAAGATCTAGCATTTGCAACTGTGTCAGCGGGAAAAGGAGGAGCAAAAGTTTGGGTAGTTGGAGGAGGGCACTTTCGCAAGATGTGCGAGGAGAACCCCAGGTATTCATCCGAGGTTATCAACCTTTTAACTGTAGTCTTGAGACAATCTACTAAAGTTGTTCGAGCGGTCGTCAATAAGAATAAAGATGATAGTGCAGGCTCTGCCGATAAGAAGAAGGAGAAAGTACTCAAAATACTATGTTATATACTACCTCGTGGACAAAAGAGAACTTTCAACCACAAATTGAAAAGTTCAACAACAATGGCACCGACGTTCATCTTCAAATGGACTACACACAAGATCGTTTAGATGTTAACACTGCCAAGTTTGCCGCCGGATATGATGGTATCTGTCTCTTTGTGAATGATACAGCTGACGTTGATACTCTATGGGTTTTGAGTATGTGTGGTGTTAAGTTGATTTTGATGAGATGTGCCGGATTTGATCGCATTGATTGCAAGGCAGCCAAAACATTCAACATGTCAGTAGCCAGAGTCCCGGCCTACTCCCCATATGCCGTGGCCGAGCATGCTATCACCCTTCTTATGAGTGTCAATCGTAAAATTGCAGCAGCGTCAGTCCGTGTCAAGATGGCAGACTTTTCGCTTGATACCTCCCTGTTAGGAATGGATATTCATGGCAAAACAGTTGGTGTTAAGATGTCAGACTTTTCTCTTGATAATATATCCATGGCAAAACAAGAAATAGTAGTAAGAATAGTGGCACTGCTTATATACAATCAACTAACCTCGTTTTATTAGTATTAAAATCAGTTTCCACGCAAACAAATTTACAGATGTCAACAACTATCATTATCAACAAGATCATACAACCCTATTTCCAAGGCAAGGGAGAGGAGTACCGACACCTTGAATGTGATAAGGGCCATATTGAACAATACCATTCCATGGACAGTTCCTGTAGCGGGTTTTATTCTTTGAGGAATCTCTTGTACCTCCTTCGCCTGGTATTACATCCGAGAGAAGATCTCTCAACTTTCGATTATCTCCAGAGGAGACTCCTTTTTGAGGATTTCCTCTATTGAAGAAAGCACTTCTCACTGATGATTCAAAGTCAGTTGTATGAACACCTCTAGCATCGACGGGGAAATCCTCAGTCTTTTCAAGGCGCTTCACCATAGCTGCTGCAGCTTTACTGGAACTTGCATATGTTTGAACTAGAAAACTTCGAGTATCAGTTGTCTTAATCTCGTAAAAAAGAGGTGTAGTCCAACTTGATCCTTCACCAAATGTAGGATGTGTACAATGCATTGTTCTTGTACTGCGCCTCAAGTGAGCTTCGTCGAGTTCCAATGATTGGTTGTATGTAAGACAAACCGTGCAGTGGTTATTGAATATACCACAATGTCCACAGTTGGTACAAGACGCTGGTATTAAAGGATCAATGTAATCTTCGCTCATAGTACCATCATCATTCATCACCCGTCGTAGCCTCAAATTACCACTACACCCACACTGGGCATTGTATTGCGTTAGATTCTGATTATCACATTTATCACATTTGTAATATGAAATATTTAAATCAGTACATCCTTCCGGGCGATGCTTAATGAAAGTCTTGATACTCTTGATAGATGCAACAATCGCATTTGTATCTTTGGTAGAAAGAATTGCCAACCATGATGCAATCTCTGCTTTGACGGCTTCAATCTGATCGTTGCTCTTGTCCAACATTGACGACACAATCTGTTCAGATAACTCAATAATATGGGGTTCAACATGCTTGGAAATGAGTGCCTGGTTGTATGTGCATTTGATGATACGGTCCATCTGCTCCTCGGAAAGTTGATGATCTGCTGGATCAAGATTGAATACACGACAGTATTGCTCGATGGTATGTTTAATCAATCGGTCTCTTTGTTGAGCACTCATGATTCCACAGGCTAGCAGAGTCATGTGACCGATGGGACCTTCACTAGAACCACCAAGTAAAGTAGATAATGCATGAGCATCTTTGAAGAATCCCCACTCTCTCATTGTATTATGTGCTGGTTTGCCAAATACGCTCATTGTTTGGGTGTTATGGCAAACGTCTGTGAGTGATTCAAACACCGTCTTCTGCGTCTCAGAATGTCTCTCCTTGATGGCATTGTATGTACTTCTATCTCCCCTTGAGTGTGCATCAAACTTCATCAACTCAGGGATGACGTTGATGGTCATTACATGATTGGCAATGAAGTTTTCAGCATTCTCAGGGGTAAAGCTGAAAGCTTCTACAAGTATAGATGCATCTACTTTCTTCTTGGAATCCCAACATGTTTGAAAGTATTTACCGCCTTCGAATTCAAGCAATCGTTTGCCAACAGCAGATAATGATGCAAAGTGGGCTACATCCACTTGGACTACATTACTGGTGCATATAGCATGGCAGTCGGGGTGGCAGTTGTTTTGTCCAAGCGTTGCTTTGTTGGTTTGTAATTGAGGAATTCGTCGTAAGAGTTCGTTGGGAACGACTTTGTTGTTGTTATTCCTCCATTGTGAAGAGTTATATCCAACTGCCGTGTTAACTTCTTCAAGTGAAGACTTCCTGTGTTGATAAAACGCCAAAGCAGAAGAGGGGCTTGCATCTTTTTTAGCATCAGCGGATGCACCAAGAGCTTCCCCCCGTACAGAAGGCAGGCATGTTTCCTGTACCTCGTGACAAGACTAAATATATTGAGAGGATAAAACAACGTGAGATGGTGAAGTATTATAATGTAAATACAAACTAATCCTCACAAGCTTACCTCCTCTGATAGACTATCCTCCCCATTTGCTGCAGCTCTTGATGTTGTATCAGCATCTCGGCCTACTTCCTCAGATAAATTGGTGGATGTACCAACATCACATACTGCCTCACTTGGGGGATTGACAGCAGCAGAGGCGGCAGCACTTCCAGACTCCTTACCACCCGTCAACTCATCTCGTACCTCGTCACTCTTCAATCCCTTGCCATCCCCATCACGATTGTCAGCAGGGACAATACCAGCAGCACCCCCAACAGTGGCAATACTTGCTGTGGCGGCACCATCCTGCCTTTCCTCATCGCCACTCAATTCATCTTGTAGACTGCTTAATGAACTATCCAATCCTATTTGTTGGCAAATAAATAAATAAATGTGAGTGGTATTGTTTATTATGTAAAACAAACACAATATAATAACTTACCAAATAAATCTTCATCAGCAACTGCACCACCAACAGCACCAACACCAACACCTCCAACAATATCATTCCCAACTAATTCCTTTTCAGCAGCTACTTTCTCATTCAATTCATTGTCCTCATTATACTCCTCATCAAAATCCAATTTTGTTGAGGTTGTACTTTCATGAGGGGAAGTATCATCCAATTCACCCAATTCACCCAGTGGGGTACGGGGTGCTGTGTTGTTTTGTAGGTTTGTTTGGGATTTATCTGTTAATTAAATGTAGGTGTGAGTTGTTGTGTAAAATCAATAAAATATAAATAACAACTACAATAACAACTACAATACACGATACACACTAATTACAATACATGATACACACTAATTACCTTTTGTTGGGGTAGCATTAACTGAATTCTCAATGCCACTATCCCCAAATACATCCATTAATTTCCTCCTTCTAGCAACTGGTAAATCCTCATGATTACCAATTCTTTTTTGGGATGCACTACCAACCTCACCCAAATTGTTACCATCGTCGGAGGTCAGGGATTTAATATAACGTTTGGTATTAGGAGAAAAGCTTGGTAAAGGAAGAGATGAGATAGAAATAGGTTGTCTTCTGATAAATTTCCTCCAAACAGGTTTACCACTTCTTGGGTCGTTATAACTTGTTGGTGATTCTTCAGGCAAGCACTCTGAAGGCGAGTTTGTACCACGTTCTTTTTCTTCTTCCCACGGCATGGTTATAGCCTGTTACGGCGGCGGCGATTATATTATTGTTGCGGCGGAGGTTGATAGAAGGACTAGGGTTTGTTTGTTTAATAATGATATTGGTGAAGTACCCAAACATTAGAATATGAGTGTGAGTGTCACTACTAATAATTTTCATTTACTCCTGTATGATGAGTCGCTATGTAGTAGAGTAAAAAAAGTCAAGTCCGATCTACACCGGCATATATTGTACCATACAGCCGGTCTCAAACCGACCATGCGGCTTAGATGATGCCAATGCATCATCATAAGAGAGTAGGTACTACATGGTTGATGTTGAATAGAAATATAAACACCCTATCAAATCATTTCTCCTCATTCTGGAGAGATATGAAAAAATGAAAAAATGAGTCGGACATTCCAAATTTGTCCTCAACTTGCGGGCCCAAAGGGAACCCAAATCATCGGCCTGGGAAAGATCTGAGACGCCAAAGGGGCAAAGAAGGGGTCCTTGGGGATACCATTTATACGGTATCCACTAAAATTTATGAGGTTGAATTGATTGATATGCAAAAGGGGTAAACATTAAAAGAGTTGTAATTTGGATGTGGGTAAAGGGAAGAATCCGACGGGGGAATTTAGAGTTAGGGATGAAAGTCAAAAACACTTATAACAACTTCAAGCAGGCCGTCTTTGCGTAATAATTTGCTTCTCTAGTTTCAACCAGGAATTGGGGACAGGAAAGATCGGACAGATATTGTGTAAGATCATTAACGGATTCGGGGTGAACTTACTGGCGTATGATGTATTTGAAAGTGATGTTGTTAAGAGCCATGGTGGAAAGTATGTATCAAAGGAGGAAATATATCAGAATTGTGATGTAATCTTCCTCATGATGCCCCTGCTACCAGCCACAAAGCATACAATCAATGAGTCTGTTCTACCTCTTCTCAAGAAGGGAGTCATTATTGTTAATACTTCACGAGGTGGCCTCATCGATACAAAGGCACTCGTAAGCGGTTTGCAATCAGATATCATTGGTGGCTGCGGTCTTGATGTATACGAGAACGAAGGAGACTACTTCTTCCGAGATTGGAGTGGAAAGGTATGTCAACTACATGCGACGTCATCACTTGTGCGCTCTTATCAACTTTCACTGATTCTTCATTCTTTCTTTTATCATTACCTTACAGGCCGTTCAGGATAACACCTTAACAACTCTTCTTGGCTCGAATCGTGTTGTCATGACTGCCCATCAGGCATTCTTCACAAAGGAAGCCATTGACAAAATTGTTTCTACAACGATTGAAAATGCATGGAACTATTCATCTGGAATGCGAGGTGATGATCTTCCCAACAGTATCTGTTAAATGAAATGGCTTTCACTCGTAGATATAACATTGTATAGAAATCTGAGACACTGTTTTAAGATGATACAGAATATTGGATACTAAAGATAGTAGTACCACAATACTATGGTATGCCCATATATCTTATACCTCAAAGTCTAAACCTCTGCCCAGTAAATCTTCAAATTCTTTACTCAATATTCCTTCTAAAGTATCTTCTTCTTCATAGCTTACATCACTTACATCATTACTTGTACTCTCGTCAACAATACGACTATATACCCATCTTTCTTTTGTTTCGTCATACTCGTATCTTCTTGGCCCAGAGATTGGCGATGACCACCATATCTGCTCATTCGGAGTTTGTTTATTAATCACCCAAGTTCCATGTGAAGGTATATACATTGTTAGAACTCCACTAGCATAATTGACTTCGGGTA
>Ga0075437_12278_pt1 | contig 19098 bp, 13 predicted proteins | sample MintriMetagenome_FD_74266 | JGI IMG/M metagenome (GOLD analysis project Ga0075437, IMG submission 74266) | Marine eukaryotic communities from Monterey Bay, USA to study complex ecological interactions - Minidiscus trioculatus and... | ecosystem: Environmental > Aquatic > Marine > Unclassified...
CAATTCCACTTCTTTCACAAAGTGTGCATCTTCTGATAGTTCTGGATCGGTTGCGAGATCTTGTGGACCATAGTTTCGTCTACTACTACCAATCCCTCCATCTTCGGCCTTGAATGGATGAGGATACTCTGCTGCTCCAACATTCATATATAACGGAGCATGTTTCAATGCAAGATGTTGTCTAACAAATACAGGAGGTTCGGCCATACTCGTATTAGACGTCAAACCAATCCGTTCGGATACATCACGAAGATAATTCTTCTTCCCACCCAAATCTTCAGCATCAAAGTAAAAATCGGAAAAGTCACGTCCAGTTAATATCCCTTCCACTCTCCCATCTGATAATATTGGGAGGCATTTAATCCCGAGTTTTGCCATAATAGCTCTACATTGACCGATAGTTTCATCAGGTCTTCCATATATAACCTGATTAATCGGTGTCATTTGGGATGAAATCTTTTCATTCAATATATCATCCGACTCTTTCCCATCTTTGATACCCTGCGCTATAATGCGTAATATATCTCGATTGGTTAATAATCCTACACATTTTTGTTTCAATTCGGTCGTTGTTTGTCTTTGTATTGAATCGGATTTATCAACTACCATCATACCATTTAACTTACGGTCGATGCATACTGTTATTGCCTCACGGACTGTAGCTGTTGCAGATATTACCGGCTCAACCCATCGTAATGTATGTTTACGCTTGAGTACGTCTGATATTTTAACTGAAGATATCTTTTGCCGTTTCTTCTCATCTTGTTGGTTTATATTACTACCAGTAGCTGTGGATGTCGTTGTTTTTGTATCATCTATAGCCTCATTAGAAGTAGCAACAACTTTTTTGTCTTTTTCTGTATCTGTAGTGCTATCCTCTACTTCTTGTTGTGCCACAGTGGAAAACTGATTACTACTATCATTGCAACAACTTTGTATTATATAAGGCGTAGACGAAGCAATAGGTAATGATACACTACTACACCGCGGTATAGTTTTGATACTAGCACTCCTGCATGTTGTTCTTCTTACAGAATTAAAATTTCTGTTCACAACAGATGTGCTTCTATTTTGTAGTATGGATCTCGTGGCATCTCGCAGTAGCACTCTTGCAGCACTACTGATGGATGATGATGTTGTCATATCTCTATTTGTTTGTACCTAATTGTACAGCTCTCTCTAAAGCCGCCTCTCTATTCTCTTGCCACAAACCTTGCACAGGAACTAAGCCATCTTCATGTGGCTGGGGCTTTTTTAGAACCGTCACATGCTAGGATACCACCAAGCAATATATTTATTGGTATTTTGAGGTCGATTCTAGAAAGCTCTAACACTATAGGAACCGACCCTTTCTTTCCGTTTAGCCACATGCGAAAATAGAGTCTCATAGTAATTAGTAAAGAGTTGACGTACAATATACGAATATAAAAGTGGATATTTGAATTGAAGTATAGTAGAGACTGGGGGCGATAGTATTGGATTTAGTGTACTACGCCACGATATCAAAACACAAGAGTTTAATTATTAAAAGATCACCTTTGCAACTCCGTTTGTAATGCAGCATATATAATATAGTATTGAGTATTGAGGAATATACAAATACAAGCGTTTTACAGGTAGTAATAAGTAATATGCCATCCACAACAGCAACAACACTGGCGAGCAATCGACGACGCTTACGCCTTGCGCAGCATACTCGTGCTTTATCGCCATCGCCGTCGCCTGAACCGATCGATATGTCCTCAGTGGCTAGCAGTAGTAGCAAGAAGAATAAGAAGAGTAGCAATAATAGTAGTAGCAGTCCAGCACCATCTCCAACATTAACACTTGATTTATCAAATTCCAATAGTCCAGATAATACTTCAAATACTTCATTTAATAGTGGTGGTGGACAACACAAGCAGAAGCAGAAGCAGAGTATTAGTCGTTCCTCCCAACACAGTGCATCTTCTTCCTCACAACAACAATCTCAGCAACAACATAACTCTACGGCCTCAAGTAACAATAATAGTAGGGGTAGATCGCGTAGATCACGGGCAGCAACACGTCGCAGTGCTACTGATATTACCAAATCAGTATCTTCTAAAGATGACGACCCAACCATGAGTATGCATACTACTACTCATATGAGTAGACAACAAGAGATATTAGCTGGATTAGAGGATGTTGAAACTGCAGCTCGAGATTCAAGCATTAGTAGAGTATCCCAACAACAAATAATTGTGAATGATAATAATAATATGTCACAACAACACAATAATAATAATAACTTTGAAGATGAACGATTGAATTTACATGTTACCGACTCGATTGATTCAGATGATAATGGTACGTGTTTTAATAGTATTGGTACTACCACGCCTCGGCAACAGGTTGCTGCTCCTCCTCAACCTCAACCTCAACCTCCTACTTCTCAGGCTACTAATAAGAGGATAGAGAATAATGTATATCAACCAAATTTAGAAGATGAAGACAATAATAAGACATCTGATAAAGTGATTTTCTCATCAGTAAATAATATTGAAGTAGCACAGAGTAATAGAACATATCACGCTTTGGATAATGAACGGGGTAAGAATATCTCTCAACGTAAACGTTCTACACATAAGATTGATACAACATCTGCAACAACATCAGGAAATAATACAAAGAATTTATCACCATTGCATGAAAATGCTCCACAAAGTAATAAGCAGCAGAGTAGTAGTATAGAACAACGACACCTAGAACGTACATTACATAATCGTAATCAAGTTCGAAAAGGGTCAATATGGGACCATCCAGAAGACATGGTATCAAATAATATTAATAATAATAAGAAAGATGATAACTCGACAGCGTATGCAGAGTTTGAGCAAGATGGTAATTCATACTCACGTCGTCCACATCGGGGTATGACATGGATGAAAAGATGTTAATGGAAAATGCAATGGGATTAGCGAATCAAAATAATGAAGGAGGAGAGGGAGATAATGTTGATGGTGTACTATTGAGTGGACAAAATATGAAAACTGCTCTTGGCGTTGGTGCCGCGGCTACTCTGGGAGCCTTCGTCCTGGGACCTGTTGGATTACTCGTCGGCGCTGCGTCGGTTGGTATCGGCATGGGCGTTTTGCAAATTCCCGAAGAACAACGTACCAATGTTAAGAATCATGCGGCAACATCATTCGAGAAGGCTAAACATATTGCATGTAATTTAAATGAATCAATGGCAACGGGATGTGCCAAGTATAGCGGTACCGATCCATCGGAGGTGGCCACTGTTGTTGGGAAGGTCGTGCCTGAGGAGATTATGGATACCTGTGGTTGCTATGGTGGTAGTACGAACGGTGATGGTGAAGATCGAGAGAAGTCGAATAGGTATCAACAGCACGGTGGCGATGATGGCGGACAGTCATTAACTGGAACTGATTTGGATATACGATCACAGGGGAGTTCACCAATTGCTAATGCAGTGAATGGTGTTGAAAGGGGTATGAATCGTTTAGTTGGGGATGTATTTGGTGATGAGCAGCAGCAGAGTCCTGTATCACAGTCAATGAATGTAGTTAGTGGCGGCGGTGGACTTGGAGATACCAAAGGTCGAGGACTTGATGGCGTTGGGGGTCAAGCGAATGAGAACGAAGATGCTGTTGGTCGGAGAGTGGCTTGTGGGAGAAAAGGTGAGTTGTTCTGCGACACTACCATATTGTACTGTACTCGATATCGTGCACATCTCATGTTTTCCATCTATGCTATCTTTAACTGTTAGGTCGCGTGGTACCACTTAGTCAAATACATTCACTCCGACCTTCACTACAACCGAGAGCTTGGTTAGATGTGATGGCCAGTGCATATACATCGCGAGATGATAAGAATGAGGCCATGCAAGAGATATTAATACTTGCCAAGGATAAGGAAATCTCACGTTGGTTGTTGGAAGAGGGAATTCTGGACAGTCTCATGTATATTCTTAGCAATTACTTTCGCAACTATTCAAGTTTTCTAAGGAATGAAACACCCATTGTCATGGAAAATGAAAAGGAGGAACCATTCAAGTCGTATAAAAAGGGTGGTAATGCCTTTTATCACGCCAAGTTAGCCAGCAATTGTTGTGTTGCACTGGGTAAGGCTTACTGTGCTTCTGTCCATACCGAAGGTGATTTATTATTAATGTCAGCATATAGTAGAGGAAGTGTTCCAGTCGAACGACAACTAGCACAGATGTTGTTTGAAGTTCCTCATCATATGAGGGTGATCAATACTGCGTCTAATGGTGTCGGCAATGCTCCGAGTGAAGCTCAAGTACAACATGATGTGGAATTTACACTTACAGAACTTTCTATGCAACAGGCCGAGGATCTTGCAAGCTCAATTAAGAGCCTGGATGATGGTAAAATTGATGTGTAATGTGAACTTGGAAGCAAAATAGCTTGTAGTATAATGATTAGATAAGAGTGGTTGTCATAAAACTCAACAAACATAGCCATGGAAGGATACCGAAGGATATCTTAGGCGTATGAAGACTCCTATTGTCGGTTGAACTTGTCTAGAGGTGTGTTGATCTTAAACCTAATTTCTTATGTTGTATTGTATGAAGGGCAATATTCAGTTTATCTCAACTCAGCATGATCTACACATTGAGGATAAAAAAGGATACCTTCGGCAAAACTCTCTCATTTTTTTTGAGATCCTTGAGGACATACTGACGGCTACTTATGATATTATCTAACAAACAAAGAATACCCGGATTAGATCCATACTATACATATTGCTAAAGAGAATATTTGCAATTGGATCGATAGTGTTTGTTATTAGAGATTGAGTTTGAATTGGCGATAGTACGATACACAAGCACAATAATTTCTTTTTATAGTATGAGAACAAAAGAACAAACCCTGCACCACCCATTCGTGATTGATAGAGATTAATAAAACAAGATATATACAAAGAAGACCGGCACAGGAACTATATGAGCACAGATATGAGCACAGTAGACTCCGGAGTTGGGCTGAGGTCTAGATCGTTTTCTAAGAATCATCAATCGGGAGAGGAAGACGACCAAAGAGCAGAACAAAAATTAGGATGGCTGAGATCAAGAACATCTCGATTCAGTAAGTTTGGAGGTAAAAAATTATGTATCATTACTACTGTTATAATATTGGCAATAGTAGTTACAATTATAACGTTACCGTTCGATGATGTAAGATTGGTAAGTACAATATATGCATAAGCATATTATTTTATGCGTTATATGTGATATGGGATATATGTTATATCTTTGTCGGAGAATGAAATAAAACACAATTATATGGAGCTTTGCAGAGAATGCGGCCAGAAGACTTTACTAGTTGCTCTACTTCTGAGAAATGAAAGCATTGCACATGCATACATTTATTCGAACAAAGAATCATAGGTTCATCAACCTGCATATACTCGAACACAACAATCATTTGCTTCCAAATGCATACAAAAGAGAATGGTACAAAAGGGAGCCTTTTAGAGAGCAAAGAACAATGCATATGAGCAAAAGCTCAAAGGATACCCATTTGAAAACAAAAGATACTCAGATTCACCTTTTGAAGTAAACAATGCTCTTCTTCTGGCCAAAGTCTTGCTACTGTTACATGAGCTTCCTATGTTTGAATAGTCTCTGTTATGTGTGCTTATGTGTTCATATAGAAAGAAAGAGAGGATGTAGAAGTTAGAGAGAGGAGTGACTTGCTGGTTGGGCGGGAAAGGATACCAAAAACGTTGTGACTCCTGATTCCCAAAAAATCGTCATGGAAGTCTGTCAACTCAATATTTATTTTCAGCCGCACGTTGAATAGCATATCTTTTTGATATATTGACGGCGTTATCATGGTGAGGATATAGTGGTTGTAGGGCGTGATGATGATGGGTTGTGTTAGGATAATCATATCATGTTAGGTCTCTGAGCGGTGGCGGCGTCGACTTCTAATTTCGTGGTTTTGTTTATGCACCTTCTTGAATTTGTTGGGCAATATAAAATAATCCTGCAATCAACCAATCATCCAATTCTGCTGATATTGATTGTTGGCGTTGGAGCTCATTATTTTTTGCAGATGAATTACAACCATTGGGAAATATTGCAATTTATGAACAACAATCTAACACTGCACTCTCTATCCTTCTCCCATTAAATTACGCCAGACATCGGCTACTGCCATTATTCTATCAGCGGCCATATTGGCCATGCTATGGGCATTAGTCCAGTTTTTATTGGTATCACGTATTCCAGTACGTTCCGAGGGTATATCTGACTCTACCGGTCTTGTCTCAGGTTCAAATGATGAAGCTACAACACGTCGACTTACTGAAATTTATACCGCCATTTATGAAGGAGCTGAATCTTTCCTACGAGCGGAATACACAATTTGTGCATACTTCATTGCTAGTTTTGGTGCAATTATTTTCGTAAGTTTGGATTGATGTGTTGTGATCTTTGTTTGTTGTTTGTGTAAGTTTATACTCATCCAATCTAATTATTAACATTATTTTCAACATGACAACAGCTATTAGTGAGTTGGGGTACAGGTTGGGACTTTGCACGTGGTACATTCACTGCCCTGTCCTTCATCTTGGGAGCTTGTACTTCTATCCGTAAGTATATCATATATTTATTTAGTTCAAGATAATGTATGTGTTTTGTATTTACATGTTACTAACTATTTGTTTTATTATGTCAACATTTATAGTCTCTGGTTACCTCGGTATGAAGGTTGCCGTCTACTCCAATGTTAGAACAACTGTTAGTGCCCAAAAATCAGGGTGGACTTTATGTTTCAACACAGCCTTCCGCGCTGGAGCTGTTACCGGATTCTCCCTTTGTGGTCTTGGAATCTTCATGTTATATCTATCCCTTTTGGCATTTAGGATCCACTACCCCGCACCCGAGGATTGGATTTACTTAACTGAATGTTTAACTGGATATGGATTGGGTGGATCATCTATTGCCATGTTTGGACGTGTTGGTGGAGGTATTTACACCAAGGCTGCCGATGTTGGTGCCGATTTAGTTGGTAAGGTCGTACACGGTATTCCAGAAGACGATCCGCGCAATCCAGCCACAATTGCCGACAATGTTGGAGACAATGTAGGTGATGTTGCCGGTATGGGATCCGATTTGTTTGGTTCATTTGCCGAGGCGACATGTGCAGCCCTAGTCCTTGGATCTAGTATTGGCATGAGTGGAGGGTGGGACGCCATGGTCTTCCCTGTCGCTGTATCAGCAGTTGGTATCTTCGTTTGCTTACTCTGCTCCTTTATCGCTACCGACCTTAAACCTGTCAAGGCCGAGAAGGATGTTGAAAACGCTCTTAAGCTACAACTGATTTCTACAACCATTCTTATGATCCCCGCAGTCTGGCTTGCTGCTGAAACATTCCTCCCTGATGAATTTGAGCTCCGTGCTACTGTCGGTTTGGATGTCATCACTTTGCATCCTTGGAATGCAACTGTTTGTGTTATCAGGGAGCTGTTGGAGGTCTTATCATTGGACTTATTACCGAGTACTACACTTCACATTCATACAAGCCTGTACGTGAGCTAGCCGACAGTTGTAAGACTGGAGCTGCTACAAACATGATTTATGGTATTGCTCTTGGATACAAGTCAGCCATTATCCCTGTACTTGTCTTGGCTATTGTCGTATACGGAAGTTTCGCAATTGCTGACATGTATGGAGTATCACTTGCGGCAATTGGTTTCTTATCAAACCTCGCCACTGGACTTTCCATTGACGTTTACGGACCAGTCTGTGATAATGCAGGTGGAATTGCCGAGATGGCCGAGTTAGAACCTTATGTACGTGAGAAGACTGATGCTCTTGATGCCGCTGGCAACACTACGGCCGCAATTGGAAAAGGATTCGCTATTGGATCTGCTGCATTGGTATCACTTGCTTTGTTTGGGGCTTTCGTTACTCGAATTAGGCACAGTTCGGGCGATGAACTCTTCCAAGATGGTGTCAATATGCTTGAGCCTCTAACCTTTGCCTTTTTGATTATCGGAGGAATGATTCCATTTGCTTTTGCTGCTATGACTATGAAGTCAGTGGGTGTTGCTGCTATGGAGATGGTTATGGAAGTGCAGCGTCAGTTTGACGAGAAGCCACACTTGCTTGATGCTAACCCAACTGAACGTCCTGATTATGATGCATGTATTGCCATCTCTACCAATGCTTCATTGAAGGAAATGATTCCACCAGGAATGTTGGTTATCTTCACTCCTCTTTTGACTGGAATCTTCTTTGGTGTGTATGCTGTATCTGGTCTTTTGGTGGGTTCTCTCATCGCATCTGTTCAACTTGCTGTATCAATGAGTAACTCCGGAGGAGCTTGGGATAATGCCAAGAAGTACATTGAAAGGGCTTCTCCTGATTCCGACTTGAAAGGAAAGGGATCTGATGTTCACAAGGCTGCCGTTGTTGGAGATACTGTTGGTGATCCTTTCAAGGATACCAGTGGACCTGCTCTTAACATTGTCATGAAGCTCATGGCTGTGTTGTCACTTGTATTCGCTGATACCTTTTATGCGGTCAAGGGAGGAGCTGGAGTTTTTCAACTATAGAAATAAACCAAAGATCAATAAACACTCTTTGATAGAAACTGCTAGACAAATTGGATAGTATGGGAAATTTTTGTAGCAGTGCTAAATGTAAAGATAAATAAGCAACTGAATAGAAATCTAACTTTAAGAGTAGATAGATTTTCTTCTGATACTATACACTGTACAATGGTGTATCATATCATACAAGTCTCTCCCTTCTTATAAGATGATAATACATCAAGCCTATCCCATCAAATGTCTCTCTACATCGTGTATCCTACCAGCTCTGTCTTCTGTGTTCAATACGAGCCCTAGTTTGTCCTCTATCATTGACTGGCAAATAACATCTGCTTGTTTAGCTAAATTGACCACGAAATGCCCTCCCACCTTTCTAGAAATAAGCCAGCTCCCAACGAGATGATCTAGTAAGAAAGTAGTAAAGGAAAAAGAAAGTGAGTTCAGCTTGTTTGAAAGCATGAGACAACTTCTGTCATAGCGATTACTTACCTAATGCGGAGCAGACATTGGTATCTAAGCCAGCCCTAAGATGTACTGACACCTTAAACAATGGTACATGAGCGAGGGGGATGACATAGATTGTAATGAAACCAAACTGTGTAGATATCGCCAGTCGGTCATGATCGATATCCAATGTATCAGTCTCCAATCCATAGACAATATGTACAACATCATTACCAACATGCCTCTTTCTATTTGTCAAACGATCTGGCATTAGAGCCACAGTGTGAAATACACACATGCTATCAATGAGGATTGGGTCATTAAGCTCATAACTCCCCCCGTGACAACCTAATGAGACAAATGTATATTCTCCATCGCCCCCCTCTGTATCCAAGCCACCACTGAAGTACTTCAAATGCTTCACATGAACAAGATCTCCGCATGACTTGGCAAACTGCCAAAAGTCTGGAGAAGCCTGAGTTGCTGATAGAAATTTGTCTGCATCACTATTGGTATTCGAAGATCCAGACGATTTAGATCGAGAGCTTTTCTTCTTTGTACTGTGCGGTCCTCCATAAAACAGTGCTATTCGATGCGTTTGAAATGGAACCACTCGTTCCAACATTGCCAGTGCTCGGGTGAAGTTAGGAGTAATCTTGTATGGCTTCAGCTTTTGATGAATGAATAGATCTGGATATGCTTTTCTAGAGGTCATATCTTCAGGTACTCCCAACGCAGAGCGAGAGAACCCAAATGCTTCTAACTCGAGGATAAGATCCTCATCGATGTCTTCTTGACAAGTAGCACTCTGCAACCAAGAATATACAGAGTTTGTTACATGTGTTGTTCTTGGTTGCGCTGCTGTTGGGATCGACGATGACAAATCCCCATCTGATAAAGAACGCTTAAATTTGCGTTTATCTGCTTTCAGACTTCGGCGTTGCAAGAGAGTCGTAGAGACATCAAAAGGCTCGGCTTCGTCATCATCCTGCTCCATTTCATCACCAACTAAACTATCAAATCGTTCAATAATCTCCCTTGCTTTATCCATGATTGATATACTTTCTTCACTCTCTGCAATCTGAGCTGAAATTGACACATCCATGCCTTCATTCTCCTCAGAACGATGTGTAATGTTCTCCTCCATTTCAGTGTCATCATATTTCGGCTCTGCCTTGATTTGACTATAAAAAGGTAGAAAACTTGTGGGGTTATCAATGATACATTCCTTTCTCCACTTAATAAGCCTCTTGATTCTAGCACAAGGTGTGCAAAGCACAACTTCAACATATCCACGATAAACTGAATCTTTTGATCCTAAACGAAGTATCAATATTGCTTGTCCAGCTTTCCAGGCGGCTGCTTGTAGATTTCCTAGACTGTCTTTATCAACGGGAAAAGATTCTGTTGCTATATATGCTCGCGCAAGCCTTTCATGTACTCGCGATATTTTATAACAATCAATATCAGAGCTATTACTTAGTTTCAACAAACGATCAGATATGAGTCTTTTCCGGAGTAGGTCCATGACCAATGGTTGTGTACGTTGCTGGTTTGGCAATGTTTTGACATTCTGCTCTTTTGGAGGTATGATGCAGGACATTGTGAAAGCAACCTCTTCTGTAGACATTGAATTAATAATTGCTATAACACACTGCAGTGCAACCACTTGTATTTCCCACTGACCACGAGTTGGTGTATATAAGATGAGAAAGGCTCTACGGCGTAATGATACAGGGCAGTCGACAAAAGTCCTGAAACAGAGTGCAGCTTCTCTCATTGCTGAAAGTCACAAATAGAGACAGGAAATGTGAGGTTATGTAAACACTTGTCATAAACAACATACAGAGTAAGTACACTTACCATCGATCAAGGGTATTAGAACAGAATTCGAACTTGAGCTGTCATCTTTGAGAACTGAGCACACATGTTCAATAAACATGACCAAGGATTGACTTATTGCCGAATCATAATTTTTATCTTTCTTCAAACTTTTACTCTCAAAGCTGAAACGCAAGGATGACAGGAGGGAGATGAGTCCACAACAACTTGTTTGAACACATTGATGATTGGAGCTCATTTGAACCAAAACATCACAAACTTTTGCAGCCAATTGAATATTGTTTTCTTTATGCCCCAAAATTGTATGACCAAGAACACCACTATAATCAGCTACCATCTGACTCTGAGCTACCTCTTCTTTGTCGTGTTTACCAGTTGCTTTTGAAGATATGGCGTCAAGCCAAAATAGATCATCAATTCTAGGAGGAGATAGTCCCACCTGCCAATGTGATGACAACAGCTTATAACAAATGGTACAAAGAATAGATACAAGCTGTTTAACACTAGAAGATGAAATAGTATCATACCCTTGTTCATCTTGAGATGGCGATGAGGGTCCAGTCAAACAAGTAAGAAGTACTGACTTGGTTATTGATGTAATGGGCTCGAAGTCAATATATGTTCCTTGTTTGCCATCCAATAGGTGATTACCATGTCGTCGAGTCGATCTTCTTCTTTTATCATGCTTACTACTCTGTGATGTTTGGCTTGCTTCATTTCCACTTGAATGCTGCTTCACAAATAAAAACGAGGCAATGGTGTCTCCATTGTCAGAATCTAGATCTCTTTCTTCAAGCACAATTGGTAGACTATCATTTGTCGTCAGATTGATATTGTAGCAGTCATTAATAGAGACAACAGATAGTACATCATCAGGGATATTTTGTGTCACCTCCTGTCTTGGTGTACGTATAACATGACCAGTTCGAGAGCTACCCAACCTTGCTAATGGTAAGATGGAGGCGAGGATCATTAATCGACAATCCGTCTTGGTCAATCCTTGATCTATCTCCACTGTTTCAGTCGAATAAAAGCGTACAATGTCACATAGTGCATTCAATATCTGTGGGACATTTCCGTGTGTGTGGGGGAGAGGAGTAAAGCAAGCTCCAAGGCAAGCTTCTAACTGACGAATACTTTCAAACCTCAAGCTCATTAATTCTCCTTTTAATAGATGCAAGGGTGAGATGAATCCAGCAGTGGGTGAACTTTCAACATCTCTTTCTCTTTTATCAACCCATTCTCGAATACCATAAGGTGTTGAGATTGCTATCGTGTACAACATCGTAATAAAGTGTTGCCGTTTCTCAGTATCTCCACTTTGAGAGCGATAGAGCATGCCGAGCATACTTACCGCATATCGCCTCAGTACAAATTCTTGTTCAATTATATCATACACATCAATTGTTGAGATTGAAGTGTTGTTTTGACTTGGCTGGCATTCAGCTGTCTCAACCGCAGATGATGGCTTTGTACTGGACAGTATCTCCTCTAAACGAGGCAATATCACTTTGTTGACTAGCATCAGGTGCAACTCGCGTAAATTTATCGTCAGGGTAAACAAAGAGAATAATGGGGGGAAGTAGCCACTCTTTAGTGACACTGGTGTGATGGCAGAGATACTGCTTGTTGCACTGGATACACTATCAGAATCTCTGTCACCTCTGAGAGAATCACTAATATCAGAATCATCGTCAACAAGGGACTTGAGAGCTTCTAACCTTACAAGAGGGTGATGCTGATACCCATTTATATACCTACAGTCTTCTGATTGTGACTCGGGTATAGCAAAAGCCTCTTTCAGTAGCTCGCCAGTATTGGCAGACCAATCTCCTTCCTTCAAAGGTAGACTCCTTGTCGCACACCAAGATTTAATAACAGCAAAGGCAAGAACACTAGCATCTTCTCCAATCAGGAGAGGTGCGACCTTCCTCAGACACCATAGATGTAGATACTTTCTTGCATCATCATCAATAATAGGATGTACACTTGACGACGATGAACACACCTCGAGGAAGTTTGTCAGCTGTGATATGATTACCATGGACTCATTTCTAATCTCTTGAGCAACAGGTGAGAATGTTTCATCCTCCCTTGGAATAAGCCAAGGGGCGATTACAATATCGACAGCCTTGACAAATGATTCCCATTCAGTGCAATTTAAATCCATCTCCGAGTCAACTAGCCTTTGAAAGGATAGTACTATTTCGAGTACTAAGTTGAGGAATGGATCGCTGTCTGTACTCGCTGGTAGCTCATCCACATTGATCACATATGTATCGTGCCCTGCGATGTTAAACATCTTGTTACTGCTTTTGAAGTAGGACGAAGCAACACGGCCGTATATGTCAATAACAGGCTCCCAGAAGAAGCGAAGTAATGGAACACCTCGAACCGCAGGGGGATCTCCAAACATTGCTGCCGAAAGTGCTCTCATCGCTCCGCAAGCAATCGCAATACCCGTCTCAACTTCCATACGGTTATCATCAGTAATCTCAACATTGACTATATCAATTGCATCAAGTAGTGCATCAACTGTTGGGCATGCGGTGTTCTCGTTAGATAGTAGTACCCAAAGTAACTCTGCTGAGTTGGCAGCTACAAAGGTCCTTTGCGTCAATATTTCATTCTCAAACATTGCATCTTGATGCGCCTGAATTCCCTCAGATCCACTACTTGATGAGACCGAAGACGGAGACTCGGCAGCAGAAATTAATTGACACAAAGATAATGCAAGCGGTCGTAATGATTCTTGTGGTAGTGCATCTCTGGAAGCTAATGTCTTCATCGTAACCAAGCTCTCAGATGAACAAGAGCATGCCACCAGTCGTTCTTTTCTTATCTGGTCTTCAAGTAATCCACTATCAAGATGTACCAGTCCCCCCTCAGAAATAGAGATTAATATCTCGATAATACCGACCCCAATATCTCCTGATGTTGGTGGTCGCCATCCAGCTGATACTAAGTCAGTGATATCGCGCAAGACACGTAGAGTATACCACCAATCTATCTGATTGTCAACAATTTCACTCCAAAACGAAAACTTTCGGTATGTTGGTTCAACAATAGGTTCAGAAACAACTGCACTTGGAGGAGGTATGGAACCTGAAGAGTCGACTTTAACTTGAAATACAATTTCAGTAGGAGGTTCAACGTCCTCCTCACTTGCTTCTGATGATCTTGGATCAAGTTGCGCCTCATTGGATATCTCTTCCATATGACAAGGAAGGTTTTCATCATCTCTTCCTTCAAACTTTGGAATAGGCCAAGTGCATGATGTAGACAGCCAAGAGTGTATCATGATTGCAGTTGGTACACTTCCTCCGGGCATACTCCATTTCTTATCACTCTTCTTGTCTACTTCAGCATTCACCGCAGAACCATTGTTTCTACTTTCATTTCCTTCACAGAACAGACCAAAGGCCAAGTCTCTTTGAGTATCACCAAGTCGTTTACGACGTCGAAGCCATCTTTGCTCATCTTGAACCATTGTAATTACAAGTGATTGCCAGTTGTCTGTTGTAGAATCATCCCAATAGATCTTTGTATTCGTGGTACGCAATGGCGGTATGGAATTTTCAATCGACGACGAGGCAAATCGTATCATGCAGGCGGGTAAGACTTCAGGTATTATAAAGCCCAGCATTTGCAGTATGTCAGTAGGTGGTTGCCAGACAGGATTAGTCAATATTGATTCCGATCCTGCTGTCAATTGGGTAGACACAAAGGAAGCTGACATTATCGAACTCTCCCCACCAATACTATTACTTCCAACACTCATGTTATCAGAAAAATTTACTTGTTGATGTAGCAACCTTGTATCAGTTTCATCTATCAATTGTCGCCGCACCTTCAACTGTTTACGCCTAGAAAAAAATGAACGTAATGTAAGATTGGTGTACAGTAATACATAGTACAACAAAACAACATAGTACTTACCAAGCCGATCCTACACAGCACGACGTTAACGCCGCTGATGCTCGAAGACTCTCCTCCCATACCTCATAGGCAGCCTGTTCTTGCAGTTCCCACTCAACGCCATTTAATGATTGGCTATTAGTTGTACCACTATGCATCGTATCAGCTGCCACAGATGATTCACCCGCCCCATTTGTATCCAATCCTCCCACTTGCTTTCGTATTGCATCTCGTTCAGTTTTTATTTCTTGAAACCGAGTATGAAATCTTAGAGTTGCACCCTGTAGAGAGAGAAAGGTATCACTTGGATCATATGAGAATGTATTACCATTCTTATTATTCTCTGCGATTTGATTACTTTCCCATTCTGCAACAATTGCCAATCGCAGTCTCTCAATGGAACGGATAGCTAATCGAAAATTATCCGTCGGGCATCTCCATATCTCATCGATTGCATTATCTACTGTAAGTGATGCTGTTGTACCTGAGTATTGCTGCTGCTGTTGTTGTTGTTGTTGTTGTTGTTGTTGTTTTTGTTGTTGTTGTTGTTGTTGTGGATGATGTTCAAATAATTGCTGAGGAGGATATTGCTGTGGGTATTGCGAGTGTTGTTCATTTTGTTGTGGATGGTTTTGTACTTCAATATACTGTGTCGGATGTTTACTTGTTATAGGTGATGTTGACGATGATACAACTTGGTTAAGAAGTAATTGTTTTTGATATTCAAGTTGTTGTTGATAGTATAAAAGTTCATTAAGTTTTTCAGTAGTATTCTGATCATACTGTGGAGCAGCAGCTGCACTAGGTTCAGAAGTAGAAGATTGCGAGTTTTGATTTATTGTAGAAGGTGCAGGTAAAGTACTCAGACTCTGCGGTGGTCCATCAAGTCCAAGTGGTGGCTCTATCTCATTTTGATTAGCATTAGTTGATGAAGATGCCTGCGAACCACTAATGCTCAAAGTTCTAGTATGCTGTTGCTGCTGATGTTGTTTTTGATATTGTTGTTGCTGTCTCTGTGTTGCTGCAATTTGCTTTTGTAACTTTTGCTGCTTCTTACGGCTACTCTTCTTCTCCCCGCCACCACCAGTGGTACCACTATTACGAAAGAACCCACGCCGAGGCATTATTTCCAATTGATGTTTCTACCTAAAGTGCTGTATGCAAATTAGACAAAGGCAAAATTTTGATTATCTCAAAGTTGGTAGATACTCAAAGCTAATTGATGATTCAATATCTCTGGATATTCACAGTGCTGCTGATTACATAACACTTTATTTCAATACCAAATAGCCCTTTGCCATCATACAGATAGACAGTATTGTAAATTGTACAGCAACTCATATTGTCTCATATTTTTTTGAAGGATACCCCCATGTGATTGGTATCCTTTACTAGCAAAAACGCGGAAATACGCGAGTTGATTGAATAAAGTATCTGGTTATTTATTATTTATCCTAGCTTGATGTATGTTCTCTATTTGGATAAAGACAATCTCTCTAATTCTATATATTACCTTGTATCAATACCAGCTCGATTATCAACGTAAGATGCATTGCAGTGAAAGATGAGCTCTGCAACAACAACACCTAATCTTAACAGGGCACATACAAGTCCACTTATAAATCGACAATCCACATCATCAACAGATTGTCAACACTCAACTCCAGTACGAACTCCTAGTAAGCAAGCATACACAACAGAGATTGTTAAATCTTTATTCGGTGGTGAGGTTGGAGAGGTAGTGAGTGATGTTTCCTGTTCTTTTCAACGTCAGGCAGGAAGACTTTATGTCTCTACAAATGCAATATTCTATTACTCGAATTTATTTGGTTTTGAGAAGAAAGTACGCATTAATTATGAAAGTACACGTTATATATCAAAGATACGTTCAACTAGTTTGATGATCAAGACTATAGAGAATGGAGAGTATATATTTAGATCATTTGATAATCGACAACAAGTTTTAGAAATTATATTGAGATATCACTCAAATAATATAGAGACATCAGATGGCGAAGATGGTGTTTCTCCTTCTCCTACATTTCCTGAAGTAAACGATTCAGTAGTACTGGACAATTCACATGATGAAACTGATGATGAAGACAAATCAGTGGAGATACCAATACAAGGTAATACCAGTGAAGGTGTTGTAGCACAAAGAAGCAGCTTGACAGATAGGGACGAAAGACAGAGCACAACTTCAAGTAAATCTGTTAGCAGACAACCAAAGAAAGAAGTTAGTGATAAAAATTATAAGAGAAGGAGTTCCAGTGCACTTCAAGTTGGAGATAAATCTGATAATGATATCACAACTTGGAAGAAAATCAAGCAGAATACAAAGGATTGGGAGTCGGCAGTTAATCTCAAACTACCATGCAAATCATTCTTTCAACTGTTTCTAGACGATAATGCAACCAATTCAATGAACACATTCTTATGTGATATCGGAGATACAAACATTTCAATCGGCAAATGGCAAAAGAATAATGATCAGTCTATATCACGGCAGCTCAATTATGATCACAAGTCAGGTCTAGCTGTGGCTAAAGTATCACGTCATCAAACATATCAACGCATTACTAGCAACTATTCTTGTTTGAAAAATATAACAAAGATATCTGGGATCAAAGCAGGAAAGTCCGCGTTTGTATTGTTATTGTATGAATTCGTTATTCAATATGAAGTCTCGGTGATTTGGATACATGTTTGATCATAGTTTGCTTTCATTTGATTCTCTTTGCTGCAATACAAATGTACTAACAACAGTGTTATGATCACCTCTTTTTCATCTCTAATTGTGAAACGCGCATCTTCCAGTACCTAAAGACACCTTTTATGTAGAAGATGTATGGCTTATAGAGAACTCTGATAAAGGAAAAGCAAGTCTCAATATCAGATTTCATGTTCACTTCACGAAATCAACCATGCTGAAATCAGTCATCACAAGAAGGGCAAAGACTGAAGCTATGGAGTTATATACTCAATATGTGCGTTTTCTAAGGAAGAAGTTGCATCAAACAATACCAGCTGAAGAAGAAGAGATTACTCCAACTACAAAAGCATTTAATTGGGTTGACATTCTACAATCACTGTATCAAAAATATGCATCGAATTCATCAGCTCAAAATACACAAATATTATTCATGATTATTCTAGTATTTGTTGTCTATCGATTGAAGCAGCGTGTCATATTGCTAGAGGGTATTGTAGAAGACTTTGAACAGAGATTACTAGAGCTGGAAAAACTGCTAGATGTTGAAGTACCAAATGATGCTGATCTACTTTAAAACTAGCTCTTCTATTTGACTAATACATCCATTTTACCAGTTTGTATATCTTTGATTGCATGCAAGAGCAAAGGGAACAAGATTTCTACAACTTGTGCAGCGCCTAATGGATTGCCTGGCAAATTTACAATGAGTGTGTTGCCGATTGTACCCGCTGCAGCTCGAGATAGTGTAGCAAGAGGTTGTTTGGCTGTAAGCACCATAGTTGCCCATGACATTAGACCTTGGCATTCCCGATCAAGTATATCAAGTGTAGCCTCTGGTGTTACATCTCGATTTGAAAAACCTGTTCCTCCTGTTGTAAAAATCAAATCACACTGTCCTCTGGGTATATTTGAATTTGTTGATTGCTCTGAAGACGACCAGCTTAGCAAAACTTCTTTAATTGCATCATGATCGTCTGGAACAATATACTTTGCCACATGACTGATGGATATGTGTTGATCTGAAAAGGACGAATTCGTGTTGTTCATTTGAGCAGTGACTGTTGTCTCAACTGCAGGCCCTGATAGATCACCCGTTTCATACATATTTTTGGACGCCCTGTCACTAACTGTTAATATTCCAATTTTTAAGTCTGTGTTGCCTTTAGGTGGTCTTGCTATACTCATCACTGCTGTTTGTGTGTTATCTGTTGTAGAAGTGTCAACATCAACATCTTGACAGCATACATCTGAAAGAAGAGAATCTGGTGGTTTGTTTACACATATTTGTGGTGGTTTTGATATGTGCTCAGTAGTGGTTGTAGTAGGTTCCTTTAGTGTCGACGATGAGCGAGTAGCAAGCAACTCTTTATCATGCTTTGCATGTAAACTTTTGCTTGCATTATACCTCTCCATTTGTTCATCAGTTGACTTCTTTTGATGACGTTTCTTCCACTCTGAATATGTACACCCGTACACATACTTTGCCGCATCATCATACCCAAATGAATCTAAAGAATTGATAATATGCTTTTGTTGTTCAGGGAAATATGATGCTGCTACTGTATCTGCACTGATCTTATCTGAGATTGCACGTGCTTCAACAACGAGCCACT
>Ga0075437_12335_pt1 | contig 19027 bp, 15 predicted proteins | sample MintriMetagenome_FD_74266 | JGI IMG/M metagenome (GOLD analysis project Ga0075437, IMG submission 74266) | Marine eukaryotic communities from Monterey Bay, USA to study complex ecological interactions - Minidiscus trioculatus and... | ecosystem: Environmental > Aquatic > Marine > Unclassified...
AATTTTGGATCCCATAAACACCTCGTTGCACATCTAGTGCTTATTGATCTTTGGTATCGATGGAGTGTCTTAGATTCAATACAAATGAGTAAATTATCGCTTCCCTCTGGCGTAGATGTGGTGAGGCCCGGCAGGCGGGGTTCGATATGAAGCATTCTTTTACAAATTTCGATTGTAGTGTCCTGTGACAACGGGCACCCCACTTTCTCCGCAGCCCCCTAAAACACAAGCTTATTTTGTAGTGCTATCACGTGCGGCGGCTCTTCGGTTATTAAATAAAGCAAGGCAATACGATGGGAATTTAGAATCATTATATGTATAGAAGAAGGGTCAAAGTAATGCCTAGCCCTCAAAAGAATTATCAAGGCGGTGGAATAACTTTAGAGGTAAGTGATGTAACTTTTATGTGTCGATGATGGTGACACACTCCGTGGCTATTGTACTTAAGTCTTAAGTTGATATCGAATGGAGGCGTTATTGTTCATACATCATATGGTAATTGCTTAAATGCACCACAATCATGGTAGCAATCATGGAAAGCATTATATAATTTTTGGTGAACAACAAGAAAGGAACTGGGCTGTGCAACAAAAAGAAAGCAACTTAACTACTCCTCTTAAACATAATATACTAACAACCATTTATTAATCTTCTTCTCAATACAAATAGGATCTAAAAGCACAGACATACCGAAGATTGGCAGAGGAAGAGGGTGGTAATATTGAAAGCGGTTCTCATAATGTTGCATTAAAAGGGCAAAAGCATTCTAGTATGAATGCAAATTATCCACGCCATCATCCACATCATCCCAGATTTCAACAACAACCACGGGAGCAGCAGCAGTATGCACCAGTGCAGCATTATGGCAGTCCACACAATAGATACCCCCATCCAAGGGGGCCTATGAATTATGGACATCCTCCTCCACCAAATTTTGGTGGTGGATATGCATATGATGTGCATCATCATCATCAGCCCAATCCGTGTTATGAACAAACTTCACGGAATTATACAGATTCACAATTGGGTTTAAAAGGGGGTAATGGTTCTAGATCACAACAACAGGCAAAGAATAAGAATATGCAGCAGCCTATATCTCTACCAATAACACATCAACAGCACTTGTCATCTCCACCACCACCAAATTATTATCCAAATCCACAGCCACTACAGCAACAACAACAACAACAACAACAATATTCAACACCCCGTATGCCTCGACATGCAGCAGTATTAAAAGATAGGGGAAGTGCTGAGAATAGTAGTGTAGGATCAGATCAACCAACTAATATTAATGGAGGGTCATCATCGTATGGATATGAAAATAGGGGAAATGCAAGACCAACCCCGAACAATAGTAGAGCTGCACTTTTGTATAAGGGAACTACTGCTGCTACTACTACAAGTGGTAAGCAGCCTCAAAGATCTCCAGTAAATGGAAGGTTTACCCCAACAAGGGAACATCATTTAGAGGTGAGTAATTAACAGATGGGAGGATTCATTTAATGTTAGGAGGGGGTGCATAATATATATTTGTTAAATGGGGAGTGCATATTAATTGCAGAGGATATGTTTCTCACCATTTAATCTACTTTATCCCTCTTCAATAATTACAGTCACAAGTTCTATTTGCAACTCCCAATCAAAGGAGGGATGCCGTTCCCTCAACACCGTCAAGTTGTTACAGTGAACCCCCGCGCAGTAAACCAGTGGGGAATAATTATACTCGTATAAAATCACCTGTTCATGCTCCTCCGGCAAGAGCTCAGGATGCGCAGCAGCAGAAGCAGCTCCCGGCACACGGATTAACAGTGCATGAGCTCAAGGAGATGACTCGAGCACGGCTTGCTGAAAGGAGGGAACAACAAGGCAGACTTGCTACCGGTGCAGAGGATATCCCCGGTGGCGGCAGTGGCGGCGAGGGATTATCATCGGATCAATCTGTTCATTCGGTAGGGACACATGGATCAACCAAGAGTGGTCCATGCAAACTTTCAAATGAACCTGTGACCAGAAATCTTGTGCAATCAAATGATTCTGTTAGATATCAAGGTCAACAACAGATGCACAGTATCCCCCAGTATAATAATTATCCCAGGCATCCCAGTCCAGAGTTTGGTACTACTGCTGGGGGTAAAGAGCCTCAATTTAACGGGTTCAATAGAGGTCGGTGTTTCTCGGCAGAGGCAACCACGGGCGTGCCATCCTCCTCATTTGAGCAACATCAGGCTTCGTATTATGACAATGTGCCCTTAAATGGCACGGCCAATAGACAACGATGTGCAACCGTGTCACCACCAGGTATGTCCCGTCTACATGAAGATCGTCCCTTTTTATTCTCGAAAGATGATAAGGATAGGCTAGCGATACCGCCACTGTCTGAACCTCGTATGCGATTTCATTCCACGGGTGGTCTTAATACCAATGGCACTGCCGTGCGTGCTTTTTCGTCGAGTGTGTCTCCTCCGCCAGCTGAGGACGCGGTTACCGTATCGAATAGAAGAAATAAAGCAAATGAAGAGTTTCAACTCCTATCCCCGCCTGCGACGGTGAATCTTACATCACCAAGCAGTATGAATAGGTCAAAGTTTAGTGCAAATGATCGAACGATATCAACGGGAAGTGCCGCTAGTGGATTGGGTGACCTACCTTTATCAATGGCTGAGGCAGTGTTGGAAAGTCTCACATCAGCCAATGCACCAAAGATGTCACCATTTCGATCATCAGAGCAAGGGTTTGTTGGAGAATCGCCGTACCGTGTATCGGGTGAAAGCTCTGATAATAGCTCTTCTGCGTTTCGTTTACCTGGCCTTGCAGAGAGTTCAGGCAGTATGTCGCTCTTTTCAAGCGGAGAGCCACAGAATATATTCGTTCCTTCTGATAAGTCATCAGGAGATGATAGAATGTTATTGGGAACACATTCATGGGGTGGAGCAGATGATGAAGGGGGTCTTAGTCATGATTTTAGCAATTTGTTAAACTTTGCTGCAGATGACGTCGGAGCACCCCCAGCGCGCACGAGGGCAGTAACTGAACCTTCATGGATCGGAGAGAGTGGAAGAAGTCTTGTAAGTCGAATAGATCCTGAAGTGAATGACGAGAGGAAGGCTCCACCACATCGTATGTCGTCGGATAATGGAGGGAGATAGTGTGAAATAAATATATGGATCAGTAAAGGAGGAAATGCCTGCCAAGCCAGCTGCTTGGATTGTGGCAATGTTTTAATGTTCTATTTTTGAGATGTTTGTTGAGATCATGTGATGAAAGAAGAAGTGTTAGTGTTTGATATGTTTAGATTTGGATTGTTCACGCTTGAGCAGTATTCGTCATGGGGAAGTTAAGTGGATGTTGTTGATGGATGATCAAGTGTTAAGAGTCCTAAAAAAGGATTTATGTTCTTATTACCTTACTTTTAGCTTTAGAGGTGTATGCAACTACACCTTTTTCTTCTCTTCATTTAGACCAGCTTCAACGGCCTTCTTCTCCTTTAGCTGCTCCTCTTGAATGTGGTGAGCTTCTTCTTTAGCAACAATAGTAGCATCTGCCTTTTGTGCCGCTGCGCCATGCAGCCTCTTGAATAAAAATGCCCTAGCTCCCTTGTCCCAATCACTGTTAAGCATTCCGTAAATGTTACTGTCTCTGTTGGCATCCTTGACAATCATATGCTTTGGTATTTGTCCCTCCTGAGTAAATCCAAGTCGACTTGGTAAACGTTTCCCTCTCACATCTTGTGTATCCACACTCATTTGTATTCGGCGATATCCATGGGCAAACAATCGATCCAGTAATAAAAAGCATGCCTCCATTTGTTCAACAGTGCCATCAGAGGAAGGTTTAACAATTGGTAATTCCAGCTGGAGATTTAGATTCTTTGGATCATCATTCGACAAGTATACAACCCCCAACAATCGATCAGTAATTGACTCTACTATTGCAAAGGCAGCCTGATTCTTTTCTAATTGGAACACTTCACTTTCAAGCATTAATTGAGGATTGTCAAATGGACCATAGTTGAGGAAACCCCACACTTCATTTGGATCATACTTCTTGTGCTCATTGTATGGATTGCCTGATGTAATAGCCCATAAATCATTCAAATGTTTACTTGAATCCAATGGTTCTAATCTACATGTTGTACCAATAATAGCATGTGGATGATCATGATAAATCTTCTTGAACTTTTCATCTGATTCATGAGCTTTGCCTGCCAATGATTCATACATGCGTGCATAACTCCATCGATATGTTAAGGAAGTACGGTTGCCACAGCCTGCAAATGCTCGAGCATAGGCTTCAAATCTATGTGATGGTCTACCTCCCAAGATTGGACCTAGATTGTAATTTGTTGTATGGTTGTGAGTTTGAAACAAGTTGAGCACATCTTATGCACACATCTTATGCACAAATCAAACAAACTCACCTCCAGGCTTATCTTGACATCTACGATATGCAGCTTTATAATTCTCTTCATACCCATCTTTAATATCTCCCTTATCCTTAGGAGCAACAGTCATTAGCATTTTAGTTAATGACGTTAGTTCATCACTCCTCTCCTCATCAGGATAATTTGTCTGTAACATCCATTCTCGTCCTTCTAGCAATCTTTCAAGTAGTAATGCCCTACGTTTACGTTGTGTAACACTATCAGGAGCTGTAGCCGATGCACCACTCTTTGTCTGCTGTTCAATACGTTTCCATGTCCCACCCAATGTTAGTAGTGTTAGCACTGCAATGACAGTGAGTATGAAGGTAATAATTCCAAATATAATACCGTATTTTTGTGCTATGATAATGTGAGTTTCATATAAGGCAAAGCATAGAGATATGAGTATTATATGACAACCAATGACATCTAATCAGTGCACCTTCTTATCATTAAAAAAAACTAACCTTGCGGCATATCAAGTAAACCGACAGCTGCAAGTACATCATCAAAAGATGATATAGATGTAATAGATGAGATGGATTGTCTGATCTTTTCCAGATCAGATAGGTTGCTGTTAGGAGCAGGCATATTGATTGAATAATGGCCGCCGCCTACCGATGTGTTTTTTTTATTTGAGGATACCACACACACTCATGAAAAAGGTATCCTTTACAAAACTGATGTGTATGGTATGGTATGAGACCGTACTTGAATGAGTTGACATGTAGTTTTCAATTCTACCAGTCCCTCGGCGTAGACCCATGATATGATATGACTGATGTGCGGATCGGATACTAGTTGTTATGTTCATCCTTTCCTCTTCTTATTTATAATCCACTCGAATCCAAGCTCGTTCAACTTATTGGTACGCTCTTCCGTCATTGCACCCTCCTTGAAACTCTGTCTTTGTCTCCTAACCCATGACCCAAGTTTACCCAACGATCTTGGTACCTTGGTGTCGCCCTTTTCTTCTTTGTATGCTACGAGCTCATCAAAATACTTCTCCCACTGTAGGTCTTTATGGACTCCTTGCCATTCAAAGCCAATTTCGTTTAGACTATTGATACGCTCATCTGATAGTTCACCTTTCTTGAACAGCTCACGTTGTCTCTTAACCCATCGACCAAGTGGGGAAATCCGTATTGGTATGTTGGTATTACCTTTTTCTCCTTTGTATTCAATCAACTGATTAAGACGTTGCTCCCAAAGATCATCATAAGTAGAGGTAACATTCTCTTCAGTATCAGAGTTGCCACGGTCGTCTTCAACATCATCAGTATCATCATCGCTAAAGTCACTGTCTTCATCTTCAATAAAGTCACTGTCTTCATCTTCACTCTCGGAGCCTATAACATCTACACCATCAATACTGATAATTACAGCTTCCTGTTCTTGATCTTCCGATAGATCATTGTTTACATTGATATGGTTATCCTCTTCTTCATCTTCCTCATTATCAAAAGTTGGTTGGATGCGATTTGGAATTAGAGGCTTTGATAATCCATTGAGTGGAGGAGGCGAAATGCCGGGTTGTTGGTTCATTGAGGTTGGTGAGTAACTGGTTACATTGTTCTTCCTCATTCGTAATAATTTCTTTCTACTCAGTCTAATGCTTCCTTGCACTGGGTCGATCTTCGTGCATAACACCTCAATCTTATCGCCCACACGAAGATGATCTGAAACAAGTCCTAAATTTCCTCCTGGGTGTTTATCAACTAAATCATCAGTAAGCTCACTAACATGAAGCAAACCTTCTTTGTTTCGAAGAAGCTGGTATGTATGTATTGAGGATCAAACGTTTGTGTTAGAGAATTGGTATGATTGCTGCATCGGTCAAAAGATTCATATGCATATATTTACCTCTATAACAGCACCAAAGTCCTTTATCTCAATCACAGTTCCTTCATAGACACCGCCTTCTTCTACATCCGAAACAAGGTCCATGATGACATGATTAGCCTTTGAGACGCTAGATAATGGACCAAATATTAGACACTGTCCTTCCTGTGACAAATCAAGTGAAACATTGAAGCGATCTTCGAGCTGTCGTAAAACAGCTCCACCAGGTCCAACAAGATCTATGTGGGGTAGGAGAGAGAAAGAGAGATAAGAATCAATGTAACATATTCTGATTTGACTCGACAAACTCTATACTCCACAGACCACATACCACGCTTTCTATTTGGGTCGAAGCGAACAATCTCAACACGAGGTGCAGTTTGTTTCAAAGACGGCCGAGGTTGGATTGTCATGGCATCGAGAATGGCACACCTGCCTTCTTTAGCAAGGTCTAGTGCGTTAATGATTATATTCATATCGAGAGGTCGTTTGACGTCTAATTGCATAGCTGTCACTCCATGATATGTGCCACAGATCTGGGTAGAGAATCAGAATAAAAGATGGATGGAGGGTGAGAATGCAAAACGAATGATCAAGGAGCAAAATAGGAAGTTGACTGGCGTCGCACAGATAACACAGATTAAGCAGGCAAGAGACTTGTGCTCACCTTGAAATCCATTGAACCATAATGATCCTTAAGAAAGAGAGAGAAGTAGTATGAGAGGACAAGGTTTAGCTGAGCTTTCGACTCTCGTGTATACAAAAAGCAAACAGAAGAGCAACTCACCTCTGTACCAGTAATGTCCAACAAGAGCTCGTTAGTAGAATCTCCTGGTGATAGCCCAACACTAACACCAGCTACAGGCGAGACAATTGGCACACCAGCATCCATTAAACAAAGAGAAGACCCGCATGCAGATGCCATTGAAGACGAGCCATTAGAACTAGTAACCTCGCTTGTTAAGCGTATTGTGTAGGGGAAATCTTGTGGATGTGGTAAAACAGGTAAGATTGCCTTCTCGGCGAGGTTGCCATGACCGATTGCTAATAAAGGGAAAGTATTAGTGTACAGTCATCAGGATACGCAGTTGTTTTATACTTGAGTTACTCACCTCTTCTATTGGCAGATCCTCCACGTTTGACGGCGCCAGTTGAAAAGTCTGGGAAGTCGTAGTGTAGGAAGGCTCTCTTTACCTTTGTTTGTTGTTGATTGTGTTAGGGGTCAGAGAAAGATGGAGATTAGTTGATATCAGTATCTCGCAAGTACAACAAAAGGAAGCCGGTCGTCAAACATTAAGTCAATCACTTACCTCACTAATGATACCACTGTCACCAGTCATTTCTTTTCCTGCGACTGCACGTCTTGAATTCAAATCACTTTCCATTTCAGCCTGGGATCGTAAGAATCGTAGACTACCAACAGGTACCTTATCATCGTCAGCTTTTAAGATTTTTGAGCCTTCATCGGAAACATATGGACCCACTTGAGGCAATCCTTCTTTCGGCGCTCCAACAGTTGCTGTGCACAACACTTGGGTCTCTCCACGAGAAAACATAGCACTGCCATGAACAGAGTCTGGTAGTATTGGTGCCATTATAGACACAGGTCTAACAACATTTAGTCCCCGCCTTCCATCTGCTCGTAAGTGTCGAACAGAAGCTTCGTCCATTGCTTGTTTCATAACACTTTCATGGATATGATTTGATAGTGAAACGAGGCATTCCGAGTTACCGTCTATTGCCGATCGATAGAATTTAGCCAGCTCTGTATCATCTGGTGTAAACTCATCTCTTAGTAATCTAGCAATTTCTCCTTGCATGATATTCTCTCTTCTACCTCGAACTTTCTTTGGTAAAAGATCACCCTGATGAATATTAGCCGATGCTAGACTTCTTCCAGACTCCTCATCTTCTTCACTGCAACCAAACAGTTTCAATACAACATTGCTTAGTTTTGACCAAACGAAAGCATTCGCCTGTTCGAGAATAGTTGTACCATCTTGAATGCTGTTTTGTTGGACATGGCTCATTTCAGAAGATTGAATTCTTGTCAACCCGAGCAATTTTGCTACTTCGTCATCGGTCATTAATGATTCATCGTTTGTCAGCTCTCTAGCTTCAGCCTGTTGTTTATACTTTTCATTGAGCTCCTCTTGCATATCAATGATTGGAATTATTGCCTCGTGTGCTAATTTGATGACATCTGCAACAGTGCTTTCGGCAACTCCAGGATCTTCAATAGTATTCGGTAGTCCTCCATTGACAGAGAATTCAAGCATTAGCACCTTATCTCTTGTTCCGGCATATAGCAATTCTAATTTGCATTCTTTCAATTCTGACGGAGTTGGGTCAAATATAGCTGTGCCATCTCTTAGTATAGCCAGTTTGACACATGCCGCGGCTTCAAAGTGTATTGGAAGATTTGAATTAGGGTTTGAGTATGCAGATTGATATAAGGCAGCAATTGTTGAGTTGACTGCCAACGCTGTGGGATCAGCGTGTGTTCTCTCAGTTGTTGTGGAGTCAGGACTTGGATCATATGATTGTACCTCACAATTGACGACTATGTTGTCTGGAAATGTACTATTACTTGATTCTGCAGCATCAGCAAGACCAGTCAATAACCAAGGACGGAGAGTTCGATCGATCACCCTTGCAGCCAAGACTTCCTTGTCAGACAAGGGACCAGTATTATCTCGACGTCTCATATTTGTAGGTATCTTCCCAGCAGCATGATATCTTTCACGGTAGTCAACTTGAAGTGGCACGAATGTTGCTCCTGATTGTGCATTAGCTAGTTCAATAGCACTTTGTAATAGCTTATGAGGAGCTGTATTAGATTCATCATTAACATACTGTGTTTTCTTCTCACTGTCAAATGATGTATCATCTTGTGCTAATACGACAGTACTCAAGATACTAGTACTACCTGAATACCCAAGTATTGTCCCGTTGGCCTGAGTTGTAATAACATCATCTGAAAATGTTGGTCCTTGTTGTGAAGATAGTGGTGCCGTTATGACAAGAGGAGATTGTTGAGTTGGCGGTTGAACTACTGTACGATGTATTATCTTGGATGACGATGATTGCATATCAATAGATTTACCCACAGACTTGTTCAATCCTTTCTCTTCTTGTATCCACTCATTTCGTAACCGTGTTAGCTCTTTCTTCTTTTTCAATTTGTATTCTTCTTTGCTGGTGTTTCCTCTCAACCGTTTCCAATTGATGTTACCTGATTTGATACCGTGCTCTTCCAAAAATCTCAATTCTTTTGTAATATTGAAATGATTTCCTACAAACTTGCTTTGAGGTATGTTACCATCTAACCATTCCTGTTCAGTATTTTGTATTCTATTACTAAATTTGGTATGCCATGCCAAGCGTTTGCCTGAAATCTTTGGACTTAATCCTGATATGGGATATAACTCAATAGCTCGATTCATTGCATCCTGTCTTACTGACAGTAGAATCGATTTCCTCTCGGAAGTGCTCATTGAAACGGCTTCACTTACTGCTTCATCATAACCATTTATATTAGTTAATGCTGAATGTAACTTACCCCGTTTCCTACTACTTGACGGGTCAACCGTACTCTTATTATTACTCAAGAGTTGATTATATGACATTCGATTAATATCATTAACTGCCTTTGATAACATATCGGTAGATTTTGATAAATCCAATGGTGGCAAGTCTGTTGTAGCAGTAGTAGCTGTTTCATATTTCATTACATCCAATAACTTTTCTTGTTTGTCTATTATATTATCAGTTTCATCTTTTAGGAAATCAGTAATAGATGGTCCTCTTTTAAGCTCAGTCTGTATCATGTTTGGAGGTGGTAGTGGTATTGATGTTGATGGTGTTGTTAAATCGAGTGGAGGTAGATCAAACAAGTCGTCATCTTGAATCTTTGAGCTGAATGGACGGCGTCTATTGATAACATCAAAAGTTGTATTGTAATATGATGTATGAGTTGAAATTTTATCTTGCAATTGCAATGACGAGTTATCATTTATTGTTGAATTGATGCCGACGGATAATCTAACCAAGCGCCGCCTAGATCGTATTACACAGGGCACCTGCCGCCTGATTGATATCATCATATTATATTAACTACACAAAGTCTATTGACGGCCGACTCGCAAAAGTAAAAAGATCTCAGATTGAGAGTTGAGTGCTCAGTGCTAAGGTCTGTCCGTCGCTAGATAGTCAATAATCAGTTAGTTTGTGAATGTGGGGTTGTAAGTTGTAATACTTTGTTGGCCGTATTGTAGTAGTCTAGTGTATGCGGGGGCACAGACTGTAAGATTATATTAGTTATAGAATCGTACATATCTCGTGTTTATAATTTGTGCATATATTTTGCACAACACACAAAAACAATACTACAGATTTACAGAAACATTTACAATTTCCCTCTCGGTGCATGCACCTCCTTTGCAATATAGGAAATTAGGTTTAAGGATCTAATGAGCAGAACTTATAGTGGATGTCTATTATACTCTGTGAGCTGTCTTCTATTTATATCATTGGCATGTAATTATCATCTGTTGAGTAAAGGTATATATACTGCTCCGCGGTATGAAGTGTATGATACGATATCACCCGAGTTACATACAAATAATGAGGAAGAATACACCAATATTAAACCAGTATTAAACGATGAGAAAGAGTATGATGAAGCAGAATTGATTATTAAACGATCTTATGAAAAGTCTTATGCACATATTCAACCATGCAATGAAAGTGAACGAGGAAAGGAGTGTATGAGAAAGACATTAGAACATATCAATCAAGTTAATACTACTCAATCTTATCCCTGGTGGTTTCAAACACTCATCAGAGATGTGATTGATAATGGTTCGTACGGATTTTGGCATCACTTTACAACAACCAACCCTTCAATCAACTTTTGTACTATTGGAAAAGTGGCTACAACTGAATGGAGACGTGTATTCTGTGAACTGAATAGAGATGATTGTATGCCTGACCCATTAGAGCAGTGTGGTAAGAAGCAGTGTGCATGGAAGACAAAGAAGAACATGACAGAGAATGCTCCATGGGCTGTTTTCTTACGAGATCCATTAGAAAGATTGTTAAGTGGGTTCCTCGACAAGTGCTATAGAAAGGCACAGCGCAAAAGAGAGAAACACTGTGCACCAAATGTTGTTTTCAATTCTCAAAACCTAATTGAGGGTAAGAAAAAGAATGGAGAAGACAACTTCTATCCTAACCTCATACAGGATATAGATGACAAGGATAAACAGTTCTTCGCAGCATATGTAGATGTACTGCCTCTAAAGTGGAATATACACTTTGTACCCCAGGCAATAGCTTGTGATTTGCATAGAGATATTGGAAACTTTGACTTTGTTGGCAAAATGGGTGAAAGTCCGTGTTTGTGTTGTTTTAAAATCTTGGTGATTTGGCTACTTCATTTGTCCCTCCATTGCATTCATTTGTTTGCCCTTGCAACTCACATGTACTAACTATATGCTATGTTTACTTCTCCTTGTCTTCATAAACTGTGCAACGCGCATCTTCCAGGTTGGATGGGTGATTATAAATTATATGTGGGTAATTTGGACTTCCGCACAACGGCTGCGGAATTAAGGACATTCTTTGATTATAATGCCAAGAAGGAGGGGAGTGTATGTGATGTTAGTATTGTTAAGGGAGCTGATGGCCGCAGTAGAGGTTTCGCTTTTGTTACCTTTTATGATGCCGAGGATGGTAAGGTTGCGTTGGAGAATGGTAATGGCATGGAGTGTAACGGTAGAGAGTTAGCAGTGAGGGAACCAAACAACTAAAAGAAGAATAAGAAGAAGATTGATTGGTCGGGGGTGTTGCAACTCTGTAATCGACTTAATGCTACTCAAGTCAACAATAAAGTAAAGTATGAAATGAGAATAATTGCAAGGCATTATCTCCTGTCTCCATGCATTATCCACTTGTTTTATAATATATCAACTATAACATAATCGCAAGTGCAAGAAAGTATTTCTAATATCCACCTCATATGCCGAACTAACATTTGAAATCACGAGTATTGATATGATTGAAGCCGAAACCATGGATGCCAAATCCCATCTTATTACGGCGGGTAACCATACTGGTTCCCCATTTAGGGATGAATGCATGCGGTTCCTTGCAATGCTCGAATCCCTCAAAGTACCATCCTCCTCCTAACATTAATGGCATATTATGTTTGTCAACATTTCCCTTCTCAGCTTTTGTCAATGCTTTGGAAAGTAGACCAACAGTAAATCCCTTTTCATTGGGAGCATGAAATGTAATTGGTTCAGTCTCTGCACCTGCAGAGGTTGCAACTTCGCCCAAACCCATATGAACAAATCGAGGATAGGGATATGCAATCATGTTGAGCTCCTCTTTTGACAATGGAATTTCTTCACCATTCACGATCTTAAACACACCTTTCTCCCCTCTAATCATGTGTAAATCATTGAAAAAGTCAGACACTTTATCACCCTCATGGTTGTCGGTCCAGTCACCTGCCTTGCATCGATTGCAAGTACACTCATCAGTTGGCAACCCATCAACAATCTTTACTACTAAGCACTCCTCACGCTTATGACGTTTCCAATCAACCCGCTGACAATCTTGACTACATACGGCATAACTAGACGATTTACATCGGGTACAGCGGAAGAGTTTCTCTACCTCTTTTGCACAGACTGAACAAGTGGTCATGATTAGTTGATACTATGTCAATGTCGGTGCACCTAATTTGCTAAATTTGTTATATTGGTGGTTGTCTTCTTTATACAAACCATACAAACGATTGTCGAATCAAAAGAAATATTGTTGCAATGGTATACCAGTGTAAGAATATATGAATATGATGTACAATTACCAAATAGCTACTCAGCTTCTTACCACTACTAACGAACCAAAGTCTAACTCTGTCTAATGTTAGCGGCTTTCATTCTATTGAGACCGAGTAAAAACATCGCTAAACTCATCTCTACTCATCTGCACAAATTATGTTTCATGGAAAAACAAGGTATATCATATTGATGACAATATCAACGTATATACACACAGAGCAAGACAAATAACCACTGCTGTTTCAACAATACCACCATAATACCAGAGCACGGTGGTGTTAGGGCTAGATTGTCTTTTTACATAGTTTGGAAGTTGGTTCTCCCAATGCTTACGATAGATATTAGAGACGAGGTATTGAACTATGCATATAATATAGTATATAGAGTATAAAACAGACATTTAGAGACTTTATAGGGTAAGTTGATTATCTATCGGCGAGGAGATATATATAGGTAAGTGCTCATGATGTGTATGTCGAGATTTTATGGCATTAACAAATCACACCACATACTAACCACATAATATACGACAGCCCCGCATATACAAGTAGTAGTATATCAGTTTTATTGTGTTGTATTTGCAGTAATAATATATCAACAATAGAAACACAACAATATGCCGGCGACATCTAGAAAAAGAAACAAAGGAAAGGATAGGAAAGCCAAAAAGCTGGAGAAGGATAGAGTTAGGATAAACCAACTATGGCGGGGATTGATACGTGGTGATCAGCACAAAGGAACTACTATTCAATGTCATCATGGGTTGGTGATAGAACCAATGTCAGATAGCCATCCTGTTTCTATATTCATGGATGCTTTTTTTACTAATTGGCATGATAAGCAGATATATGTTTTGGAGATTCTAAAAGATCTATTCCCATCACATCATGGAGTTTATAGCTCCGACGAATATCGGAACATGGCAATTAAGATATTCACACGTATGAGTTACTGAAGATCTTCTCAATGCTAGTTGTCTGGCTGAAACAATTACAGCTCTTGAACATTACGTTGGTACCGGGGAAATTGTTGCATCAATCAATAGCCGCATTGTAGGATCAAAATGTAGAGATCTTGATCCAGATTCAAGTAGTAGCAGGCGTGATGTTTTAAAGTTCTTCCGTAAAAGAATATCCTGTAAGTGCCTAAAGAAGATGCATTTGGAAGCAAGAAAGACTATCCCAAAGATGGGCAGATGCTATGGCTGCGAAGAAGAGAAGGAACGTGTCCATCTATCTGTATGTAGTAGGTGTATGGTTACACAGTTTTGTTCAAGAGAGTGCCAAGTTGCTAATTGGTCTAGACATAAGCGAGATTGTTGCCTTTTAGTCTATCACAACAACCCACCCGAACTGAATGAATAAGAACAAAGTCTTCAGTAGGGAAGATAGGTATATGTAAAAAGGTATATTGAGAGATCTAACACTCGATTTGTGATACTCCTCGAATAATACTTCCTTTTAGCTTGTTAAGATTCTTACTCCAACCCAAAGAGCTTATCGATCTTTGCTCCAATCCCTGTGTCTCATGAAAGTAAACTAATACAAATATACATATCACATTACCGCACTTCCCGCTACATAAAACGATGTAGATTCTCAATACAGTATCTATATCTCAATATCCACCAGTACTAGATATCTGATTCATATGATCAATAGCCGCCTTTTTATAATTCGAATTAACACTCCCTATACTACCATTACTTGATCTTCTTGTACTTTGTCTCCTCTCCTGTCTATGATTACTATTAGTACCAGCTGATGATTGTGATCCTCTCCGTTGCTGTTGTTGTCTACCACTATTATTACTACTCATTTGTGATTCAACATTTGGACAATCAATAACAAACGTTGGTTTATTATTCTCATCTTGTATTCGTTGTTGTTCTTTTAATGCAGCTGCAGCTTTTAATTTTTTGCGACGTATATACATGTATATACCTAATAGTATTGATAGAAAAATAACGAATGATAATATTGTTACGAATATTATTTCACCTTGGGATAGTTTGGAGGAAGTTATTGGTTGTTGTTGAGGTGTTTCGTTTGTTGTTGGGGTGGTGGTTGTTTCATCAATTGTTGTTGTTGTGGTATCCTCGACGATGATCTGCTGATCACCTACTGATATTGTACTATTACTTTCTATTGATGATGAACTCATATTGCAATTGATTGATATATTTAGAGGAGTTACGCTAAGTCTACTAAATAAACTACTAAGCGATTTTACTTCATTCAGTGAGGGAGGGTGTCACAACAAGTGGTATCCAGTCTTTCGTAGCTCGAGGGTCACATCAAATCTAACTTTCATGCCACCTGATTGTGAATCATGAATGATTGACCTACTATTGCATGTTTGAAACTGAACTGAATTGCAACAGACAACTTCAGAGCTTATACTAATATAGTTGTAATAACAGATAGATCTCCCTTGCAAGGGGGAGACGACGGTAGAAAAACATGAAGCACAAACATAAACACCAACACATATCATGTATCCTCCTCCTTTCCATTGCAAGTTGTAGTAGTATCGTCAATGCCCTGCCATGGCAATCGGATGCCTCTGATGATATCAGTGGTAGACCACCACACTCCATAGTTGTAAATAATGGTAGTACGCAAGGGTTACGTGGATCAATAATAGACCAATCATCTACAAATGAAAAAGAGAGACAAGCTCAGTTTGCAGCAACCATGTTCAAATCATTAGATAAAGATAACAATAGTAGTAGTGAGGAAGATGAGGATAGTATAATTGAATGGATGAAAAATGATAAACAGAGTGAACATGATATGATTGAATATTTTGGTTATAAAGTTGGCCAACATAACGATATGGCAATATCAATAGATGGCGGAGGTAGTATTGAGAAGGAGGAGGATATTGGAGATACATACTCCGAGGAAGGAGCGTATATTATGACAAAACGACGATTAGATGATACTGTCGACAGTAACAAACATCTGCCATGGGTTGAAGATAGTGAGGAATCAATTGATGAGCATGAACAACATCCATATGATATAATCAAACAAGAGAGACGATTGGATTCATCACATAAAACTATTCCTTGGATGAAAGACGAGGAGGAGAGTGATAATACCCATTTAGAAGTAGTCAATGATGATGTAAACGTTTTCTGGACTGAGGAGACTAATGAGGAAGAGTTGTTACCAGTACTTGAGGAGGGAGCTGATATGATGGAAGTTATCAATGATAGTAGCAGTGATGAAGATGACAGTGCGACTTCAATAATTAGTAAAGGACCATCGAAAGGAGCACACGTAACATGGGATATGGATCCTCAAAATAATTCTGGCGATACCGCTGCAGATAATATTATGGAAGTTATCAATGGTGATCAAGAATATAATGAGGAAGGAGCATATATAAAGATACAACGACAATTGAAGGCTCAGCAAGAAGAACACTTACCGTGGGTGGAAGATACAGAAGAAAGTAGCGAGGAGGAAGGAGGAGTGATTGTAAATGATGACTTGATGGAATTCTTCAATGAGGAATATAAAGAAGAGAAGGTTATCCAACAGATTAGTGATGGCGTAATCTTGGATGAAAGACGATTAGAGAGTGATAATAATGACAAAGAACTACCTTGGGTAGAAGATGAAGTTGAAGAGGAGGAGCTACTACCAGTACTCGAGGACGAAGCTAACATGATTGAGATGATTGAAGAGAAGGAGCCGCCGTCCGATATTCTTGCCATCGAGTCATCAGAGAGAAGACGATTGGATGAAGACAATACAGATATAATCTCAAAAGAGAATAGAAGGCTAGAGGATGCCAATGGTGATGATTATGCGGAAGCAGAAGTCAATGATGACATGGTGAATGATGATGGTCAAACTTGGCCAAACTATGACGAGTGGTATGCACATATTGACGCCGATGATGATGCATGGTATCAAATTGAGAATACTGACGATGCCACTGTCCGTAATAATTCCATCACTTCCTATCTTCAGAACAAGGTTGTGCAAGCCGAGTCATCAGCATGGACATTCTATGCCAATCCTCCATCTGAGTGGACATCAACTCAATGGGATTTGGTCTTTGCTTTGTCCATTAGTACATTTGCAATCTGTTGTATCTTTTCTGTATTATGTGCTTATAATTGTATGAAAGATGATGATCTTGACACCTTAGGGGATAAGGATTGGGCACCAAAACATCCTTCTGCCAAACTTACCAGGAAAATAGCAGAGGATAAAGGTAAGGGAAGTTGGAAGATTAATGACATGGGACATAAATGTTGGGCACCAAAGCGTGATAATATGTTGGACAAGTTACGTCAATCACGCTGGAACAGTCGGAAGAATAAGCGACGTGTCTTTGATGAAGAACATTACAGACAGTATCAAGAGGAGGTGGAGGAAGAGGTTATTACTGATACTGCTGATTATGGTGTTGCCAATTCAGAGAGTATTACTCTCAATACGAATTCATCGATTGGGGCAAGTTACGAGCCTCCAGACGAACAGGCAACGACTCAGCCTGATAGCTTAGTTGATTATACATCCGTACAAAGAGAGAAGGAGGCTAGGATATTGGAAGCATTAAAGGCGGCTGATTTACGACAACATGAGGCTAACAAGCAACAAGTATTAGTAGAAGGTGTAGAGGGAAATGTTGTAGACCAAACAATAGATCAAACCTACTCTGATAATAGTGATTGGTCTGGACTATGGACATACCGTGGAACAAACAAGGTAAAGAAGAGTGAGGTTGATAAGATACAGGAGCTTAGAGAGGAATCGGCTAAACCAAAAGAAGACAAGTTGATGGAGGCTAGAGCATTGAAGCATAACTTTGTTGGATATTATGTGGAAGATTAGTAGTTTTGTACAAAGAATAAAAGGAATGGAGTAGAATTGTATAATAGAATAGAAGATCTGACGTTAGTCTATACTTAGATTGCAACAAATATATGTTTCCTATCTTTCATCTGTTAAGGCACCAAACACATCAACCTGCCACAAGGATACGCCCCAACCCCGAGCAGGCTTTCTTATAAAGACCCTTAGATACTTTAACTTGTGACAATTTTTATTATCACCTCGTGTTTCCTTTTCGTCGAGCTCTGGTGTCCATTCAATGGTATGAACGATGTGCAGAGGTAACTTTTGTTTCACTCCAGGTGATTGTCCGTAATCTTCTACTGTTCTATGTGCCATACTCATATTGTTCTTGTTGTCTTCTTCTAATTTGCCATCATAGAGTATACACCAACCATCATCCATACTTCCCACTTCATTCTTTGGATCTGGAGGTAGTGTCGTTCGGCCTTCTATTCTATAATCTTTTGCAAATGCAGTCTCCCAATCTAATACTATCTTTGTAATGTATACTTCAGATAAGTTAGTAAAGTCAAGCATTACCCAATGTTCACCTTTGATTGCAGTACCTCCCATGTCCGAAGCTGCTTGCCATCTATCTTTGATCCAGTCTTTACCTGGCGGAGATTGATTCAATACTGATGCTGGGCCGAGATTACCCCTAACTGAAGATGTTATTCTTACTTTATCACTTCTTGATATTAACTTTGATGAAGTATAATATGATTCTATAATGTTAATATTTTGATTCTGTATTGATTGTGCATCGCTATTTGTATTGCTATTTCGGAGAAGTTGTTTATTATACATTTCATGTTGCATCTTTCTATCCTCTCGTATCGTTTGTGTATAATCATCTGTAAGTGCCATTGTTACGCCTGTTATTCTCAGTATTAGATATATCCATATCGATACAAGTAGAAATGCTATACCACGACAAAACAACACATAAATTATTAACTGTTAGATATGTAAGATACTGCACTGCCAATTTGTCATGTGATGTCAAATCAATGTAATTGTGTTTTGTATGCAGCTAGACGTTCATTCCAACG
>Ga0075437_12316_pt1 | contig 18972 bp, 15 predicted proteins | sample MintriMetagenome_FD_74266 | JGI IMG/M metagenome (GOLD analysis project Ga0075437, IMG submission 74266) | Marine eukaryotic communities from Monterey Bay, USA to study complex ecological interactions - Minidiscus trioculatus and... | ecosystem: Environmental > Aquatic > Marine > Unclassified...
AGCTCCTAGTGAATACTTCTCCAGTTCTATCATGCTTCAGTTGAGAGTTGAGATCAAGATAATCATATACATCATAACTAATTGTTTATTTAGAGAATTTATATATTCACCATCATGATATATGGTGTCTATTTCTTGCTAGCACGTTCGGCTAAAAGCTTCTTAACAGCCTTCTGCTCTTCCAATAAGAAAGCCCTAACAATTCTCATTCTAACACATCCACCACATGTAGCACCACCATAAGCACGTGATACAGTCCTCTCACGCTTCTTGGTATTTTGGTATGCAGATCGCTTTAGGTGCTTAATTCCTGGTAGAGAACACTTGCAGTCGGAGCATTTTGGTCCCTTGGTTGTCTTCTTAATCTTCTGTGCAACGTGACGTCCACCTGGTGTGCGGATGGTACGGATACGTGCCGATCGGGTGTTGTAGGAGTGACGTCCTGCCCTTGTTACTCTGTTATCAACCATGATTCTGTATTATTTGATTATTAGTATAATAATAAAGTATATAATTGATCTGTAGTGTGTTGTGATGATTTACAAAAGAGATAAGAAGTATTAGAATAAGAGATGTATGTAGGGGAGTGAATAACAAAGAAGGGCCACTTGTATGAAGAGCCCGTCCACAAGGTTATGCACATAGCCGTCAAATTTTGCACGACTATCAGGCAAACATGACAATTGGCATGTTAACAGCTTGCATTGTTTATCGCGCTTAGTTATTACAACACGAAGAAATGCCTCTGTAGTTCTGTAGTTAGTTGAGATCGATCACTCAAAGAATAATCGAGCGTTTGCCACCATCACATCAAGCCATCGCTGCCACTTGCCGACGACATATCAAGTAGCTCGTATACTGCATACCCATGTAGACAGTAATCTTCAAACGCCTATTATAAACATACTATCCTCACCTATCAAGTGCTATTGTAAATAGTTGGCTTATACAACAAAATTTATCCCCTTGGTATATATTCGTTGTTACCAAAATTGGTCCGGTGACGCTAACAAATCTGCTAAAAGTTGAGGTCAAGTATACCAAAGTGAAGTTGATTCGTAGCTTTTAAATAAACTAAAGGAACTACCTAAGTAAGCAGGTAAAAGTTTGAGCGCCCTAAAATCACTAACACTAGCGCATACTATATACATCATGGCACGAAACGGATTTGCACAGGGCGCCAACAGCGGCCACATTACCGAACAGAAGGAGCGTGCCGCTAGGCCGTCCCGATCAAAGGGTGTAAGTTATCTATATCGGCTTCGGTGTTTGATACGAGAGGGAGTAGAAGTCTACTACTTGAGAGTGTTTTGTTACCTGTTTTGGCTGCCAAGGTATTGCAATTCGATACTGGCTGGTATTGAGATGATGGTTTTAAAGTTTTATATTCAATTCGAGGGTTTCTTTACTTTGATGCACAAGTTGTGTTCAATTTAATTCAGTTTCACTAACATCATTTTTCAAATCATATACATTTATCTCTTTTTATCACAGAAACTTGGCAAGCGTACTGCTCTATGCCGAGAAATTGCCCGTGAGGTTGCAGGTCTTTCACCATATGAAAGGAGAATTCTTGATATGATTAAGACTGGTGGAAGTTCAGCCGATAAGCGAGTATACAAATTTGCCAAGAGGCGTCTTGGTAGTCACAAGCGTGCTGTTGCCAAGAGAGAAGATATTAAGGCAGTTAACTCAAAGATGCGTGCCAAGCAAGCTGGAGCATAAGCAGAAACAGAACTACTTATATATGATATAGAGTTCTGAAAACCAATATAATAATAAAAAAATGAATCAATAGAATGTGTCAAGTTTTATGATCAGATGTGTGCACTTGTATGACTTCTTCTTATCGTCAAATATACAGGAAACATTAGATTCAATGTACAGGAGATCATGGTCAAAGGAGAAACTGTTGCATATTGGATGACTTCGTATTCGGGAGAAGCTATAGCAACATTTGATTTGGTTAGTTTCATTTAATACGAACAATAATTCTCCACTTCTTCTTTCAAAATCAAGCAGAGATATATGAAGGGAAGTAATTTTGGTCATACATTCCAGTAGCTTTATTTATAAAGATAAACAATATCTATCATAATGCTACTGGCAAAACAACGATTGTAAAACACGGACTTAACAGGCAAAACTTTAAGCATCATGCTGAGCAATCAAATCAATAAGCGTATCAACTACAGAAGGATCAGCCAATGTTGAGACGTCACCAAGTTCGTCGGCCTCTCCGGCTGAGATTTTACGCAACACTCTGCGCATAATCTTTCCACTCCTTGTCATGGGAAGTAAGGGTGTAATACAAATAATATCGGGGGATGCAAATGGTCCAATCTCTCCCCGAACAAGCAATCGTAACTCCTTGATAAGTTCCTCTTCCTCCTCGGCATTAGACTCGGTAAGAGTAGCAAAGGCGATGATTGCCTCGCCCTTGATTGGATGTGGCCTTGAGATAACTGCAGACTGTGCTACAGAAGGATGCTTAACAAGAGCTGACTCCACTTCTGCGGTACCAATTCGATGACCAGACACATTGATTACATCATCAACCCGACCCGTGATGAAGTAATACCCATCCTTATCACGCTGGACGGCGTCGCCAGTGAAGTAGAATCCCTTGTATGGACGGAGGTATGTAGTAAGATAGCGGTCATGATCACCAAGGCAGGTTCTTGCCATACCTTTTGGGGAAGGAAGTTAAGGCTTTTGTTAGATGGGCATTATCACAACATACAAAGTCATACAACACTCACCAGGCCATGGAGATCTGATAGCAAGCACTCCTTCCACATTGTTTCCTTCGATAATCTCACCACTCATTGGATCTAAGACAACAGTATCAATACCATACAAAGGGAGAGTACAACTACCCGGCTTCATTGGTGTAATACCAGGAATGTTCGTGATGATATGTCCTCCAGTTTCTGTTTGCCAGTAAGTATCGACAATGGTACACTTTTCTCTACCAATTTCTTTGTAGTACCACTGCCAAGCAGCCGGATTAATGGGCTCTCCAACAGTACCCAAGATTCTAAGAGAAGACAAGTCATACTTCTTTGGTATCTCGTCCCCGAATCGAATGAGACTTCGCACGGCTGTAGGTGCTGTATAGAATAGTGAAATCTTATGCCGATCAATCATGTCCCAATATCGACCTGCATCAGGATATAATGGAGTTGACTCGAAAAGAAATGTTGTGCTACCACTTAGTAACGGTCCGTATACGACATAAGTATGTCCTGTAATCCAGCCACAATCAGCCACACAAGCAAATATATCCTTTGGTTGCAAATCAAAAGTAGTTTGCAAAGTATGTGCTGCATATAAAGCATACCCTCCTGTGGTATGAACTAACCCCTTTGGTTGACCAGTACTTCCAGATGTGTATAATATAAAGGATGGATCTTCTGAGTCCATTACCTCGGGCGGACAGTAAGGACGCTGTTTTGGAAGTAAATCATTCATATTGACATCACGATCTGAGACCCAATTCATATCATTTGAAGATTCAATATCAGCATCGGCATCAGCTGCAATCGATCTTTCACGTTCATAAACCAAAACTTTCTCAACAAGATCTTTGCAGTCATCCTTTTCAACAGCATCGTCAACAATCTTTTTCAATGGGATAGCTTTTGTCCCTCTCATACCAACATCAGCGGTCACAATCACCTTTGATTGAGATGCAGCAATTCTAGATGATAAAGCTTCGGCACTAAACCCCGCGAATACAACCGAATGTACTGCACCAATTCTCATACATGCAAGCATAGTCATGGGTAGTTGTGGAATCATGGGCATATATATAGTCACGACATCACCCTTCTTTACTCCTTGGCTTTTCAGTGCATTAGCAATTTCAGATACCTTCCTTTGCATATCAGCATAGGTAAAGTTGATAACTTGATCAGGTTCGTCACCTTCCCAAATCATTGCAATATCATTTGCTTTACCATTCTGAACATGCCGATCAATTGCATTATACGCTATGTTCAATTTTGCGCCAGGGAACCAAGAAACATCACCGTGCTCAAAACCACCGGTCATTACACCATCACAATTGTTGTCATCAAATGGATAATGATCCCAACTTAATAATTCAGTAGCACGTTTATTCCAATATTTCTTATTCTCCTTAAGAGAGTATTCATAATCAGAGTAGTATCGTTCTAGTGCTGTGTTTTTACTTTTTGCTTTGTAGGTTGGTGCAATATCCTCAAAATCGGGCATATGATCGGGAGTATCATCATCAACAACACTGTCAACAGTAGGTGTAGGCTCGGTGGCTACCTTCAAGCCCGCAGAGTTGGAAGGGTTGATGCGTATGGAGTTGGAAACAAAAGCATGAAGCCCTTGTCCTGATGTGTGCAGGAGTAATAATAATGTTGTTTTATTGATTGAAATCATTGTCCAATACTCCAACCACAACAACTAACAACCATCAAAGGTCAAAGATAGGTACAATAATGATCTGAAAAAAATATGAGAGTTGAGAAAGCCGGTATCTTGTGCGGTATCCTTTTATGCAGCTAGCAGCACTACTCCGCAGTACGCACCCCCGCACTGAAACATCTCCGCCTCAACTTAGTATCGTCTCATATGTATACAGAGACTATACTAAGGGATATATGAGTGCACGTTGAGCCATTGCCTTTCCGGTTATTGGGTTTTAATAAATCTAATTTATCACTCTTCGACCTAGCATTTACATCTTCCTTTAAGTGTATCTAGTATCAGGACATTTTAATTTCCCATCCATCCTGGCTTGCGGAAGTCAAGACCTGGGTATTTGGCAGCAGCACCAAGCTCAGCCTCAATACGAAGAAGTTGATTGTACTTTGAAGTACGCTCACCACGACATGGAGCACCCGTCTTGATCTCTCCTGTACTAAGACCAACAGCCAAATCAGCAATGTAAAAGTCCTCTGTCTCTCCACTTCTGTGACTTGTCATAACTCCCCATCCATTCTGCTTTGAGAGCTTGACGGCATCAATTGACTCTGAGATACTTCCAATTTGGTTCACCTTAAGAAGAAGACAGTTGGCAGATCCAAGGTTGATAGCCTCTTGGATCTTAACAGGGTTGGTAACTGTAAGATCATCACCAACGATTTGAACATCCTTACCAACCTCTTTGCAGAACTTAGTCCAGTTATCCCAATCATCCTGATCAAAGGGATCCTCAATGGTTAGGATAGGATACTTAGCAATCATTTCCTTGTAGAAGGCAATGAGTTCATCGCCACTAAGCTTGAGTGAAGCATCCTTATCAGCACCAGTTGTCTTGAAATCAAGATCATATGCATTCTCTCCAGCAACCTTGAACTCAGATGAGGCAACATCCAAACCTACACTAACTTTGTCAAGATATCCGGCCTTATCAGTAGCCTCCATAATCATTGCCAATCCAGACTCAACATCACAGGGAGGAGCAAATCCACCCTCATCTCCAATCAAGGTAGCATCACCGCCGAACTTTGCCTTAATAACTTTCTTAAGGTTGTGGAATACCTCACATCCAATTTGCATAGATTCACTAAATGTTTCAGCTCCAGTGGGGATGACGAAGAATTCCTGGAAGGCAAGTTTGTTACCAGCATGTTCTCCTCCGTTGATAACATTAAAGCATGGAACGGGAAGAACATCAGGAGTAGGGTTACCGGCAATATCAGCATAGTGCTTCCATAGAGGAACACCACGAGATACAGCTCCAGCCTTACTAGCAGCAAGAGAAACTGTATACATATTGGATAATTTTAGTACATATATAAAAGTGCATATCACATGAGTAATTTGCAATAACATAATATAACCAAAGATCAATAAGCACTTACCTCCAAGAATAGCATTAGCACCAAGATTTCCCTTGTTTGGGGTACCGTCAGCCTTTAACATGGCATCATCAATAGCACGTTGATCAGCAGCATCTAAGCCCATAACAACATCAGCAAGTTGCTTGTTAACATTGCTCACAGCCTTCTGTACACCCTTTCCAAGGTATCGAGAACCCCCATCACGTAATTCTACAGCCTCGTAAGCACCAGTGGATGCACCAGATGGTACACTGGCAGTAAACGTACCCTTTGCAGTGGTAATATCAACCTCAACTGTTGGGTTACCACGACTATCGATAATTTCACGTCCGTGTACACCAGTAATGGCAGACATAGAACGCTTGGATGCCATAGATGGGGCACGACGGAGAGCAGCGGCGGCAGTAGAGGAAATCATGGTTGTTTTGGTTATGTACCTATTGTTTTGTGATTATATAGGAGAGGCGATGTGGCTTTGATTCGCGAGTTTGTGGTTTTGCCAACTCTCAAAATCGACACGCGCACATACGTCATGACGACTTAGTGGTACTGGCCCGGTGATCTTGCACTTTTGTGCCCACAGCTACGTAAGAGAAGGTGATTGTTTGTCGTCATTGCGTAGTAAGAAGAAAAGAGAAATAAAGTGTTGTTGATAAGGATATTACAAGTATGAGTATAATTATGTAATTATATCTCTAGCTCTCAACTAACTTAGACTCTGAATTAACTTAAACATACTCGATCTTCATTGTATTTGTGGCTCCAGCCTTGGCAACAGTTCCATGGACGATAACAACTGGGTCTCCAGCACTAGCCTTTCCATTCTTCTTCAGCTCTTCAATGATAACATTAACCATTGCGTCTTCCTCATCCATGTTCTCAACAGTATGTGCAGAGCATCCCTTCAATGTACCATAACATTGGTGGGCAACTTGTTCTGATGTTGTAATAACCTTGATTGGCATACCAGGTCTGAACTTCGCAATTTGACGAGCTGTGTTTCCAGACTCGGACATAACGATGATTGCCTTGGCTGCAACATCAATAGCAGTCTTGACAGCAGATGATGAAATAGATTCAGATGTACTGAGATGACCATACTTGCGAAGGGTGGAGTTACGTACGGCTTGGTAGAGAGAGTCAAAGTTGACTGCCGACTCAGCCTCGACACATGTACGGGCCATGATTGATACTGCTGCAGTAGGGTGTTCACCATTGGCAGTTTCTCCTGAAAGCATAACACAATCAGTTCCATCGAGAACGGCATTGGCAACATCTGAGCACTCAGCACGAGTAGGACGAGGGTTGACAATCATTGACTCCAACATCTGTGTGGCAGTAATGACAGGCTTTCCGGCAATGTTGGCCTCACGGATCATCATCTTCTGGGCGAGGAAGACCTTCTCGGGAGGAATCTCCATACCAAGATCTCCACGGGCAACCATAATACCATCAGTGGCGGCTAGGATGTCAGAGTAGTTCTCCATACCCTCTTGGTTCTCAATCTTACAGTAAATCTTAATCTTTCCATCCATGTTGCCATTCTCGGCAAGGATCTTACGAATTTGGTGAACATCTGATGCTTTACGAACGAAGGAGGGGGCAATGAAATCAACCTTGTTCTTGATACCCCAGTTGATAATATCATCAATATCCTTTTCGGTTAAGGTGGGGAGATCAACGATAACTCCAGGAAGGTTCTATTATATGTTGAAATGAGGAAATAGTATGAGTATTGGCAATAATAATAAGTGTATAAACATACTTCTCACACACATACAAAAACTCACCATGTTCTTACGCTCGCCAATAGAGCAATCATTCTCGATACGGCAAATGACTTCTCCCTCACTAGGATGGCAGCTAAGAACAGTCAATACTAAACTACCATCAGCAACCAAGATGGATTGTCCAGTCTTAACAGATGTAGCAAGAGTTGGATAACTGCATGCCAACTTCTTGTTGTTACCTAAGAAGTTGTAATCAGCTGTAAGTGTTAAGCTCTCTCCCTTTGTTAGTTCAATCTTTTTGGCACCATCGGCAAAGAAACCAGTACGGATTTCTGTTGTAGTATTAAATACGAGTGGTAGATAAGATGTTAAAAAATTATATGTATGTACATATAGTAAAAAAAATGTGTGCACATCTTGTGTTCATAAACTTACCAGGTCCCTTAGTATCAAGAAGAACACCTGTTGTATTGGTATAGAATCAAAGTAAAAGACATATAGTGTATTAGATGTTGCAATATGTAGTGTATATGATACGCTATTGCAATAAATACAATTTAGTGCATATCATATGTCATTTTTTCATATACTTACCAACGTGAGCTTTCTTATTCTTAGCAGCCTGACGTAACCTATCCAAGCATGCCTTATGTCCCTCATGATCACCATGAGAGAAGTTAAAGCGGGCAACATTCATACCAGCATCGATTAATCCCTCAAGTGTGGGAATATCCCAACAGGCTGGACCTAATGTGCATACAATTTTTGTTTTACGATTGGATACATCGGAAGCGGAGGTGATTGATGAAAGGGTGATGTTAGAACCACGAAGTTCAGGACCGGAGGCTGATGTTTGGGATTGCATGATGATATGTTGTTGTTGGTTAGTTGTAGTGCTGTAGGCGGTAGGAAATTATGAGGCCGATGTGGAGTGAGAATTCAATGGTGTAGTGCACCGCTTAGTCATATACTAATTCCTACGTAGAAATGGAATGAAAAAAGGTTGGCACTCACCACCACGCAATACTAACAAAGTCGATGTCATTGACGGCGGCATACATTAGTCAATAACACTTACTCTGGAGTATATACATAAACAAACTATGATCTCAAACACTGCAGATATTCCATTATTAAGTGGAGGGAACATCACTCTCGACACTGGAAAGTCCGCGTTAGTATTGTTTTATCATATGAATTCATGTGTTCAGTATGAAGCCTCAATGACTTGGATACTTCAATTGAGCTTTGTTTGCCTTTAGTTGACTGCCTTTATAAACCAAATGTTCTCACAGAAGTTACTATAATCTCTCTTCATCTTCATAAACTATGAAAGCAACTTCTTCCAGTGAAAGCGCAACAAACAATTGCTAATCGTCGAACAAAGATCTTTTGCACATTAGGTCCAGCATGTTGGGAGGTTGAACAACTCGAGGTATTAATTGAGGCTGGTATGAATGTGGCTCGTTTTAACTTCTCGCATGGAGATCATGAGGGACATAAGGCATGCTTGGATAGGTTACGACAGGCTGCTAAGAATATGAATCAAAATGTTGGTAAGTGCATGAACATATTATGACATGCTGTGATATGCATTACGTATTATGAATACTTATTATGCATGTATATGCATTGTTTAATACACCGTTCTGACTCTATGCACCTACCTCTGTCTATACTATCATATACAGCCGTACTACTTGATACTAAGGGTCCTGGTAAGTACAAGATGTGCACATATTTTCTCCTATCAATAACAAATGCTAACATACGATACTCATCTACACTACTCGTTTAAATACAATGTATAGAAATTCGTACTGGTTTCTTTGCCGATGGTGCCAAAAAGATTGAACTAACAAAGGGAGAGGAATTGATTCTTACATCCGACTATGACTTCAAAGGAAACAACAAAAAGTTGGCATGTTCCTACCCAAAGCTTGCATCAAGTGTCAATCCTGGACAATCTGTGCTCGTTGCCGATGGTAGTTTAGTACTAACTGTTATCTCATGTGATGAAAGTGCAGGTGAGGTTGTAACTCGTATTGAGAATAATGCATCCATTGGTGAGAGGAAGAACATGAACTTGCCAGGTGTAGTCGTTGATTTGCCAACCTTGACTGAGAAGGATGTTGATGATATCATCAACTGGGGTATTAAGAATGGCGTTGATCTTATCGCTGCTAGTTTCGTCCGTAAGGCTGAGGATGTTACCTACATTCGTAAGATTCTTGCAGAGAATGGTGGCAGCGGTATCAAGATTATATCTAAGATTGAGAATCAGGAAGGTCTTGAGAATTATCTTGATATCTTACAGGTTACTGATGGTATTATGGTTGCCCGTGGAGATCTTGGTATGGAGATTCCTCCTGAGAAAGTCTTTTTGGCCCAAAAGTACATGATTCGTGAAGCAAATATTGCTGGCAAACCTGTGGTTACTGCCACACAGATGTTGGAGTCAATGATTGTCAATCCTCGTCCTACTCGTGCCGAGTGTTCAGATGTTGCCAACGCTTGTTATGATGGTACAGATGCAGTCATGCTTTCAGGAGAGACAGCCAATGGATGCTACTTCCATCAGGCTGTTGAAATCATGGCCCGTACATGTGCTGAGTCTGAAAGTTCTGTCAACTTTGGTGTGCTATATCAGTCAGTTCGCAACTCAGTCAAGAAGAGATATCAGCTATCTACATCAGAGTCTTTGGCATCATCAGCTGTCAAGACTGCTGTTGATACTGGTTCTAAGTGTATTGTTGTTTACTCTGAATCTGGAGCTACGGCTCGTCATGTTGCTAAATTCAGACCTGGTATGCCCATTGCAGTTCTTACTCCAAGCGCTCAAGTTGCTAGACAGTGCTTTGGTACATTAAAGGGATGCTATGCTTATGTTGTTGACTCACTTGAAGATACTGAAAAGCTAAATGAGGAAGTTATGAGAGAATGCCGTATTGCTGGAATCGCCAAGGTTGGAGATCCTGTAGTTATTGTCTGCGGAACAACGTTTGGTAAAGGTGCAACGAATCAGATCAAGGTTGAGTATCTGGTGGATGATCCTAAAAAGACATACGTTCGTCCTCATTTAGACAATAACAATGCTGAATTCAATGGATGTACAATCAGTTAAGTGGCAATATAAGTATGTCTAGAGGATCGTTGTTAAAGAGCTAGAAAGAGATAATGGCTCGGTAATACCTAATAACCTGTTAATGGCTCAGTAATACCTAAGAATCCGTGCAGAGCGAATGCTACTGATTCACATACCCGCAAGGCAAAGTCTAATTGGTGATTGATTGACATTGTTTTACCTTAATAGATGAAGTATCTTCTTTTGGGTATCCTCAATATATCATATCTATTTGTACACTCAAACTCACTTCAAAAAGTAATATATGCCGTCAATCATGTGCTACTGGATTGCGATATCTCGAGTATCATTAATTGATCGAGTAATCGACATCATCGAGTATCGTAAATTATAAGGATACCGTGTCTAATTTTGCTCTCCACAAAATTTTCAATGTAAAGAGTTGGATGGAGTTGATGGCAATGAGATATAACAAATAACAGGTATTATATTGAAGACAGCGGCGGTCGGCGAGACATATAATATCCTCATATGAATAATACAAAGAGTAGTAGAAATAATAGATATAGTAGCAAACGTGCCTATATCAACATGATATCATCAATATTACTTGCAAGAAACTCATCTGTATTGGCAACATCATCTAATGCTCGAAGGATAGGCCTTGCATTCCAGAGTAGTATTAGTTATAGTAATAGAAGTGGCAGTAGATCAAGAATAATAAATCATCAAACATTGTGGTATGGCAATGGAGATGACAATGATACACCATCAGCATCATCACTGCCTTATTCAACAACATCATCAAACTCTATACAAGCATCACAAGTAGTTGTAGACTCTAGCTTATCCTCTAAATCATCATTACCATTCTCTGCACCCCGAACATCATTTGACGATTCATTACCAGCTGCTCAGACGTCTGATAGCATTGTTGATGGCACATTAGAATGGAGTAAGCTTGGACTACTAACAGATTTAGTTAATGCAGTTACAGGAGATATCGATCAACGTCAGGGATTGGGTCTAATTGAGGGACCAACACCTGTACAGAAAATGGCTATACCCGATATATTGGCTGGATGTAAAGATCGTATGGCATCTATTGAGAATATTAAGAATACAGATAAAAAGTCTAGAGGTTCGGAGAGTAGTTATTCATCATTTGATGTTGATTTAAGTTCTTCGTCCAAATCCTCATCATCATCAAATAATGATGATGGGATGATACCACCAGTACGATCGGTAGCCTTTGCAGCTGCCACCGGATCAGGCAAAACGTTGGCATATCTCCTTCCCGTCATTCAATCGTTGCGAGCACAAGAACTAATGGCAACATCTATTGAAAACAAGGCATTGCAAATGGAGGCACTATCAAAACTACGCAAACCTAAACGTCCTCGAGCAATTATCCTAGCACCCACACGTGAATTGGCACGTCAAATCTTATCAGTGTTGAAAAGTGTTGGACATATATGTAAAATATCAAGTGAGTTGTTAGTTGGTGGTGATGGATATGGTAAGCAACGGAAGAAGATGGAGGGTAGGGCAGTTGATATTCTCGTTGCTACTCCTGGACGGTTAGTGAAACATCGTGATGCAGGTGATATCTACCTAGGGTCTGTGCGACATGTTGTGATTGATGAGATGGATACGATGTTAGAGCAGGGCTTTCAGAGTGATTTAGGTGCCTTATTACATCCAATGCTTTATAAGAAACGTCATGTGAATATTGATGAATATAAGAATGACAAAGTGAGTTTAGTGGAGGGTGCACCACAAATTATATTGACAACGGCGACGATGACTCCGGCTGTTCGGCGTTTATTGGATAAGCCAGAGTTGCCATTTCAACCCAAAAAAGTATATGGAAAGCAAAATGAAGAAGATGATAGTAATCCCAACTCAGTCAAGATTGCATTACCAAGGGATATACGTATCTTGACTGCTCCGGGATTACATCGTGTAGTACCTCGTTTGAAGCAAGTGTTTGTGAATGTGGGCAGTGCAGACAAACTTAGTTTACTTGTGGATGTTGTAGCTGGAGGAGAAAGACAGAAGAAGGAACGTCAATTGTCTTCAGGACAACCACAACCATTGACTCTTGTGTTCTGTAATACAGTATCTAGCTGTCGCGCTGCTGAACATGCCTTGGCAGAAAGTGGTGTATCATCACTATGTTATCATGGGGATTTGCAATCGTCAGAACGTGAAGCCAATCTTGAAGAATTTCGTAATGCCGGTGAAGGCGATGGTTCGTCATCTGTACTAGTGTGTACTGATATTGCCTCTCGTGGACTCGATGTGCCGCAAGTTGATCATATTGTCATGTTTGACTTTCCTTTAAATCCAATTGACTATCTACACCGTGCTGGGCGTACAGCTAGAGGATTGAGCAAGTCTGGCAATTCATCAAGAGGACAAGGCAAGGTAACAGCACTTGTTACAAAGCGTGATCGCGTACTTGCCAGTGCTATCGAGGGTGCAGTACAGAGGGGTGAGTCGTTAGAGGGGTTGAGTAGCAGAAAGTCAGATTATAAAGCAGGTGCGCGCCTGGGTAATGTTAGACTTGGAAGTGGTGGAGGAGGAGGACGAGGAGGAAGAGGAAATAGTAGGGGAAGGTCTTCTGGTCGAGGAAGGTCTTCTTCTGGCAGGAGGAGAAGGTCATAAAGTCAAGTGTAGGAACAATGCAAACGTTAAATGTAATGACTAAAAGATTGTGATCATAAGATCTTTCTTATCATCTGTAATCTGTTCAGCAGTCTAGCAATTTCAACTCATCATACCATATCATTCAGCATAGGCTGCCTTTCCTCTCTAAGTTCTACTTCTCCAATTGTTCTAGTTTGTCCAAGTTCATAACTGCTACGATCTTGCCAACACCTTTGAAGTATATTACGAATACTACCCTGATTGAATGGATTGTGGAAGCGTCCCTCGCTCCATAGATATCGATATTTACGAGCATTCATTTGCTCATTTGTAGATGAATTGGTCAAAACCAATGTTGTGTGATAGAATGCCATAAACCCAACTGGTATCAGATAAAGAGATAAATACCCACCCATTAAGAAAGCACCCTTTGGAAAGACTTTGGACCGTGCTAAGAACATTATCCAAGCTGTTATGAAACCAACCTCCATCAAACAGAAGGAAAGTAGGAAGAGGTAGAAATAAATGTAATTGTACAAACCAATTGTTGTGCCAACAAAAGGACAGTGATGATCAAACACTAGGACACATCTTCGTGCTACCCGACAATGTTTTGATCGCAAGGGTTTGACAATACGACATGTATGACACAGTGGCACTCTTTCTTCTTGTGATGATGGGAAATCTTTGCTGTATGATTCAATTATCTCGTCATATTGCCGTCGCAATTCGCTTGTGACGGCATCCATCTCTATACTGACTTTATCTCTTGCATAACCTCCTCCTCCTCCTCTAATACAACATGTTGTAGGTGCTGAGTTGTTGTCATGTCGTGCATCAAGTACACCTGGATTCGTTTTGTACACATAATACAAGTTAGCCCATGTTGCAATAGAAGCAACTACGAAGAAGAAGTGTAGACCGACTTTATCCCACAACAGAGCATCATTTCCAACTACACGACGACCCCCAATGCCAACATATGTAGTGGCGTATACAATCCCTCCAAGTAGTATATGTGCTGTCATCCAATAGAAAGGAAACGTCGGTGATTGGCCGATTGGCATATCACTAACACTCATACCCATCCATGCTTTCCAATTCCTAATAGAAAAGAGATCTTTACAAGTCTGGCCCATTTGAGAAAAGATTGATCGTTTCGGTAGTAGGTATTTCTCTTCATACTCTTGTAACAGAAGTTCACATCCAACCTTCTTCTTCTTAATTGCCAAATCCTTGGGTGTCTTTTCTTCTTTATCTTTCATTGATAACAATTTCCCAGGGTATAAGAAGGCTGCTCTGTTTGTCTCAAAAGTAGCAACTTTGGAACCAACTCTACCTGACGATTGATCCAGACTACCACCTGATCTTTCTCCAATACTACCTGCCTCTTCCATGAGAAACATTACTGTATCCGTATTCCCTCGAAGACTAGCCAAATGAAGTGGTGTCTGACCAAAAGCATCAACTGCATCTAAATGTCCCTCGACTCCTAACAAATGAAGCAACATTCCGCAAACTTCAACTGAACCTTTGTATGCTGCCCAATGTAAAGCTGTATCCCGCCTAGAGTCGACTGCATTAGGATTGGCACCTCTGCGGATAAGAAAAGCTGCCAAATCTGGATGTCCATATTGACTAGCTATCAATAGAGGTGTGCATCCACTATTATCCTGAGCATCAATTCCAATATTACATGATTGTGCATTATTGTCAGAGTCACCATTTTCGTCCTGCATTAAAGAAGACGCTGATGATGAAGATAATCCACGTTGATTTAACTGCTGAGGTGGAGATGGGCGTTCCTCTAAATGTTGTAATAGCATTGCAACTAACGGTATAGCACCTTCAGTAACTGCCCAATGAAGGGGATACATTCCAACAGAATCTTTTGATGGAATGTGCAAATCAATTAGTAACTGTGCACCATTACGAACATATGATTTCTCAATGAGAAAAGAAAGAAAGCGTGGTTCATCTCCTAGATGTATAAAACAAAAAAAAATATGTGAGCATTTTATACATAATGATATCATGCGGCTGTGTAAAACAATCCCATAGAATGTTACTAAATACTGAATACTTATACACTCACCTCTCTTAGCACACCAATGCGCAAGTGTATGTCCATCAGCTCCATACCCATCCAACAGCTGGGCTAACTCTACTGGATCGGCCTGATTTACTTTTTCTGTTGCATTATTATCTTCGCTATTATCATCATCAGTACAAGTCTTTACCACCTCATCATTTGAAACCAACACAGTTATTAACTGTAGGAATAAAAAGTATGGTCCACCCCTAACCACATTTGATAACATACTCATACGATATATTCTATCCGTTTTGAACCGTCCAACTGCCTCTTTTGTTGGGAGTAGTGTTGAGGCGCAAATCTTAATTATTGGCCGTGGTTCTGGGTGTGCGTTGCAACACTGACCACCAGCCTGATGACTATGATTGTGGTTATGATGACTACTATGAGTGTGTTTGTGAGCCTGTAAGACATTACCTTGTTGAATTGTATTTGAACCATTATTTCCTATAACATTAACATTTGAGTGAGTTGGGGTTGTTGAAGTACCTCCTGTTAGCGTCAATTCCATTTTTACCAGTATTTATACACCCTATACTAACGCTCTCCTAGCCTGGCCAAGCTCTTTCCAATCCATATCAACAACAACTATTGCTCCAGATGGGTGGCATTTATTATGATACCTCAAAAGGATACCTCTAGGTATCCTTTTTGCTTTGGCGGGCTTTAGAAGAGAGCAGCATGGCAGCTGACTATTATTGGTTGAGTGGCGGCTGGAAAGCTTTGGTACAAGGAGAAGACAAATGCGGTTTGCCTACTTATTCGTGTATATATTAACAGTGTGGTACAGTTTAATTGTTGCAATTATTTGTTTATGAAACAGAGTACACCTGCACGAAGCAATCATTTCCTTTTGTGTCTCTCAATATATGTGTTAAGTTGAGCCAACTACATTTCCAGTCCCTCCATATTGATAATGCATTGATTTGACTCGAGTAGATTGGGGTTGGTACACAGAAGGCTCCAAAGTATCTCACTTCTACCCTCTCTAACTTTAATAATATTGGCTCGATTCTTCTCATCTCTAATCTAATTTTGCTTCAAACTGGCTACTGCTGCTGCACTACTACTAGCTACCGAGGCTGCTGCTGCTGCATCTGCCTCTTCTTGTTTCTTGCAAACACTTGCTGCATATTGATCCGATACCTTACACTGAACACCAACATAATTAGTGATATTTCCCCCAGCGTCCCTAAGCGCTGCAATGAAGAACTGATTCCAAAACGTTGTACCATCTACACGATAATTTAGTAAACAAACACTCATATCTGATCCCTCTTCGATAGAGTTACGGATCTTTTCAACCGCCTTAGGATCAGTTTCTGGTCCTTGAAGGAAGCGACAATTACGACCTAACACTTGGTCCAAGGTATATCCAGTAAGATTTAGGAATCCTTGAGTTGCATAGACAATAGGGTTATCGGGAAGACTAGGGTCTGTGACAACAAAGTTCTGCTGGGCTGTTTGTAATGCTTTGATAAAAGAAAAGTCTGGATCATCCAACACTTTGTTGGCATCAGCAGAGCTACTTGCAATTAGCCCCCCTCCACCGCTGGCTGCGTCTGCTAATGCCTGTTTACTCAATAGGGCATCAGCTTCTTTGTCTCCTAGATGGTTCCGTATTGCACCCTTCAACTTTTCATTCTCTTCCTTAAGCAGAGTCACGCTCTGTTGGAGAGACTCAAGGAGGAACTTCTTACGAATCCGAGAGCGTTTTGCATGCTCCCTATTTCGCTCCCTAAAGAAACATTTGGTATTGTCAACGCAAAATCATTGGTTAGAGATGTCATACTTTCGGCAAATACATAGAGTATAAATAAAGTCATCCAACATATCAACTTACTTGACAAGTTTTCTGCAATGTGTGGGTTGTAGGAACATCAGAGATCAGAGGTACATCAAAAGACATATAAAATTATTACAAATTCATATCCACAAAAACTTTACTCACGTTCTATCTGCCTTAGCTTGTGCATCCGTTTTAGCCACAGTAGTAGGGGCCGGTACTGGAGGTCTACCACGTTTGGCACCTGAAGCACCAGGAGCTGCTCCTCCTGAAGCTTGAACATATGCATATTGTAAATGATGTGGACGTTGAGGAGCTTGTGCCATGGGTACCGCCGAAGGTGCTACAGCACTACCACCAACATTTCCCATAACAGTTGCAGACGCTTTTGGTTTGTCTAATCCTGTCGTAACAATCCCCCCTGCTTGGGGGACAGGGGCATACCCTGCATTCTGATTACCCTCCACAGCAGGCCTTGAGGCATTTTGTGTTGGTGCAGAACCCTCGCCACTTGCCAACAATGACCCCTGTGCTATCAAATTCTGTTGCTGCTGAGCTAATTGCTGCTGTTGCTGAACTTGCTGCTGTATTTGTGGATTCTCACTTAGGAATATAGCCTCCCCCTCTGGGGTGAAAAAACAATCACCAAAGATGTCATCGAGGTTCAAAGTTGATGGAGTACCCTTACTTTGAGCCTGACCATTATTCGATGACGTTCCACCGCCGGGTACTCCAGCCGCAATGAATTGAGGTGGCTTGATATTCTGAGTTTGATTATCCATTTGCAGCTGTCTCTGTGTCTTTGGCCGCCCTATGCCCTATTGTCCAATCAAAGTACCATGAGATGAGGGTTAAATACTCTCATGTTGAGGTGATATCTTTTGAGAAGAACTTTCAAAATGAAATTCCAGAACACTTTCTATGATCAAGAAAGAACATACTTGATGCCACAAACTTCACACCACATGAGTTTTGGGCACTAAATCCACTGTAATGCCTTCAATATTAAGATGTAGGAGATGAACCAATAGACAAATATGATCATCTGTACATCAGTTATCAATCTATAATGACAAACTTGACTGATATAGTCCAAATGCATCATGAATAAACAAGAAAGCACAAAAAAAAACACCCATAATTATAATCAGCATGTATCAGATGAATGGTGGTGTAGTAGTGGTATGTAATAAAACAAAATCATATACAATAAGCATACAACATTATTTAGATACATTTAGATACATAAAGAGATGATAAACACTCAAAGCATATTTGTAAGATCTACTAACTTACTCTTGATGCCGCTTGTTGACTCTCTTTGTGGGCGTGGGGAAAAAGCACAAACACAAAAAAAAGCTAACAATTTGGCTTACATTCTTCCTCATCCTCATTTTAAATGTGTGTAAGACTATGAAAACCTTCTAATATGATTTATGAGACATATATCACACTTTTGTGTCCACTTGTTGGCGGTTCTCTTGCCTACTCAGATTGGGTCAGATTTTCGAAATCGAGCCGGCTGTCCGACAATGTATGGACATAGCGCAAAGGCATGCATCACTCTCTTTCTTAGATATTGATGTTTTGCCATTGTATATGTATATAAAAGACCAATGGACGGGGACACTATCAGCACCATTGTAGGGCCCTCCATCACACTTTTGTGTCCACTTGTTGGCGGTTCTCTTGCCTCAGATTGGGTCAGATTTTCGAAATCGAGCCGGCTGTTGGACAATGTATGGACATAGCGCAAAGGCATGCATCACTCTCTTTCTTAGATATTGATGTTTTGCCATTGT
>Ga0075437_10974_pt1 | contig 18962 bp, 18 predicted proteins | sample MintriMetagenome_FD_74266 | JGI IMG/M metagenome (GOLD analysis project Ga0075437, IMG submission 74266) | Marine eukaryotic communities from Monterey Bay, USA to study complex ecological interactions - Minidiscus trioculatus and... | ecosystem: Environmental > Aquatic > Marine > Unclassified...
TTCGATTGTCGTACGTAGGCCAGATGTATGATATTGAACATAAGACATAAAGGGGGAAGTGGATACCATAAGCAGAAATACCATTTATCTATTCTTCTTTATGTTCATTATTTATCAAGTAGTCAAACTACTTTGTATCTATACAGTATATTGGCACGTTCCTTACTCTATCATGCCAACGTATCAAAATCGTAGTACCCTTGCATAGGTTCTACTCTTCACTCAATGTCAAGCCGCATCTTTTGACAAGACAATCATATGCTGTTTGACTTTGTTCGGCAGTAGACGAACCAGATTTAGCAATATCCTTTTCGTATGCAATAATAGCCTCCTTATTAACAGCCTCGCACTAAAGAGGAAGTAGGAATAAAGAGAAGAGGATAGTGAGTATATCAATTGCAAAAGGATACCTACACGATATGATACAGTTCTATACAGTTGACTCTGTACAAAGCATATTATGCTCACCTGAATATCTTGAATTTGATCGCACCCTCCAGCTTCTTCAAGATATGTACGGAAGGCCCATTGACAAACACACCAATTTGCTGGAGTACATGATTTATCATTTTTATTTTTATGGCATTGCATTTTGTCATCACTACACCAATCGGATTGACCTGTTACCTCACAGAAGTTTCCCGAACTAGCTGTAGATTGAAGGTTGATACAGATATGATGTGATCCTGTAACACGGTAGAGGTAGTAAGCGATGTTGGAAGGATAAGACGATGTGTAATAAATAGTAGAATCAGATAAAAACAAACATACCTTGATCATCAATTTCATCTACACAGTATGAATTTCTGGTGAATCCAGTTAATGCCATTCCATCATAACTACAACTTTGCAACTTTTCACCATAAACATTCTGATAATTAGTAGCATCAGTACCACGAAGTAGATAGAGGGCTGATTGCAAAAGGAAGAGAAACATGCTCATATTTTGAAGGTATCTGATGTGTTGTGAAAAGTGTATATGTATGTGATGCGGGCGGCGATCTCCTCCAACCTTTATTGCAATAATATCTCCTTGAAATGTAATATATATTCGCCAGTATCAACAACTATGACCATCAACACACAACAAGTGTTCAACATCCTCACTCCATCACATCGCTGGCATTGCAGAAAAAAGATTGACTCAGATTCAATGGATTGGCGATTCCAACGGTGCGACGCGAACACCGTAAGGTATTGAATTGTTTCTTTCGACTTCACTCGATCTTGTATCATTTATTTTCATTTTATCTCTCGAGTGTGGTCCCACTTGATACGATAGCCTTGCTTCCTGTTATGTCATCGGCAGCCTGCTGACGTTATATAGTTGTTGTTGGTTGTAGATTGTTAGACTTTTTACAATTCAAAGTCGAGCAACTCATGGAATCTTTTGCAATGAAGAGTAGGGCGTTTCTAATCTCCCATCTGTTAGTTGCGTTGGTAACAACAAACCAAGTTGTATATGCCAATATCTTCATGCCATGGACATCACCTGATCATGATGTTGTTAATCCTTATGTCACCAAGTCGAGGGAGAACAATCGTATCATCGGAGGAGATACAGTAAGTAGTTTTTTATGTACCTTTTGTTAGAGTTGTTTTGTTGTGCACATGATATGTAACTAATATTTGTGCTTACTTATATTTAACTTGCAGGCAGAGGCGAATAGATACCCGTACTCAGTCTCGATGCAAGATGGAGGTGGACACTTCTGTGGTGGCAGTATGATTGCCAAGGTGAGCATGAGATATATGTGTTTTTTAGAAAATAGTATTTTGCACCCCACTGCATTGGAAGTATATATAATCGACAATACCTAACAACCAAATACAAATGCCATCCCTCTATATATACCAATACTTAGGATATTGTGTTGACTGCAGCACATTGTTTGGGTGGAAATATTGAGGTCATTATTGGAAGTGATAACGTCAATCAGGGAGAGAAAATCAATGTAAAGAGTGCAATTGAACACCCAGATTATAATGATGGTACAGACGAGTATGATATTGCACTCCTCGTACTTGAGCAACCTACTTCATTAGACATTGCCTTGGTAAAAGTTAATAAGGATAACAACTATCCTGCAGCTGGTAGGACTGCTCACACAATGGGCTGGGGAGATACAGATCCTGGAGATTCACAAAGGCTCAGCGACGAGCTCATTGTTGTTGATGTGGAGGTTATATCAAATGATGAGTGTGAAGCTGCCGAAAGGGGAGGAGATGCCTACGATGGATGGATTAAAGACAGTATGGTATGCACTTTTACTAATGGCCAGGATGCATGTCAGGTAAGTCTCATCTGTTATGTCATTTGCATAAGATTGATGTTAAATGTGCAATCCCCTTATCTCATCCCAAATCATACACTCAATACAATATGAAATAGGGAGATTCAGGTGGGCCTCTCGTCATTCAAAGTAATGACAATCCGGAGGATGACGTACTTTTTGGAATTGTTAGGTAAGCACATGTTATTTTGAACTGTATCTCCCAATCTGGTTAGCGTTACAGCTGCCATTTGATCATATTGCACTAACTTCGTTCCTTCCTGCTGTGGTATAAATGGCAACTCATTATGAATATATACTTTTCTTCTTCACAGTTGGGGTGTAGGATGTGCTTTCCTCCCAGGTGTGTTCAGTAGAGTTTCACAGGGTTATGATTGGATTGAGAGAGTAACATGCGAAGAGTCTGCAGTTCCACCAGGAGGTATTTGTGGACCACCTCCAACGAGGATTCCAACACAGCCACCTACTCGCAATGTAAGTTACCTGTCTGTGTTGTTCGGGGGAGACGGAGAGAAGCATTCTCATCTTCGCCCGCCGTGCAAGCTGGAGATTCGGGTCCTAGGATATCGGAATTATTTTGTCCCTCTTTCTGGATTTGTTGACTCTCTTCTTCCATCACACTCCAATTCTTATGATCACACACTCACTAATATACCTCTTGTCTTCCTTATACAGCCCACAAATTTGCCTACAAGGTTCCCGACCCGCAATGTAAGTTTCAACTTCACGACTCTCATATTGATATACTTTTGAATCATTTATAAGATTGTATACTAAAACTTGTCTTCTTTGACCCTTCTCCTCTTCTCTTTAGCCAACAAGATTTCCCACTAGATTCCCGACAAGATTTCCTACGAGATTCCCAACCAGATTTCCGACAAGATTTCCAACACGCCCCGTAAGTACAGATTTAGTTTATAAGTACAGATTTAGTTTATATATGTTGTCTTCAAATGGAGATGTAGTATATTTACATTTACATGAGTACTATTTGGATCGTCTCTCAACTAAAAAATCTATACTCTCTTCTCCATTACTACAGCCTTCACAACGACCTACGTTATCTCCATCGGAGTCTCCTACCGATGCACCCTCAATCTCAAGTGCACCTACATTATCTCCATTGGAGTCTCCATCAATAAGCCCTAGCACATCTCCATCCGACTCTCCTACAATCTCATCTCAACCAACTACCTCGCCTTCGGTATCACATAGACCTTCTAGTTCTCCAACATTCATCCCTACCATTTCACACGAGCCCACAATCTCGCCAGCACCATCGGAGGCACCTACTTCGCGACCTTCTGAAACGCCAAGCTTGCGGCCAAGTCAAATGCCTTCATCACAGCCTAGTATATCAAGTCAACCAACGGTTAGTGTAGAGCCTACGGCCGCACCTACTACCGAAAGCCCCACCGACCCTGTTGTATCATCAGCTCTGTTACTAGACTCTGCCTCACGACTTGTCGATGTTGAGACAGAAACGGCAAGTAGTAGCTCATCATTTGGGATGAGTAGCAACTTGGCCATTATTGGAACAGTGGCGACTATTTTGGTATCAATCATGTGATGATAGTACTGTAAGGAGGATGTATAGAAGTCGTATATGTATACCTTTTGCCGGAGAGACCTCTTACTCTCGTGGGGAAAGAAAATTTTGTGATAGATTGTACAAAGCTTAAACAACTTGAATTGAAAAACTGTAAAGATAAAAGACTGATACATTGATTTGATACAAAGGACACATTTATTGTCCTATATAGAGAGTATTATGATACGTATAAGCCACCGAGCACATAGACTGCATGCAATGCACAAGCAAGTCAAACCCCATGAAAAAGGATACGTATCCTTTTTATTCCATCCAATGACTCACTTTTTTCACAACACAACCAAATCTTACTGACACCGTACCAACTTCCTCCTCTTTCTCACAATATACCATAGGAGCACTACAGGTGTAGTGGGACAGGCCAAAAATCTCATAATAGTGGGACAAAAGTTAGAATTGCCCATATTTACTACATAGGAACTAATACAAACTATCCAAGCATACCATATTGTTCCTCTTTGCATGAGCTTTCATATGATGTAGGGGTCTCTATATCTCCCTCTACTTCTTCAGTTTGAACTTCGTCACTTTTTGACAAAGCAAAAATTCACTTAGCTACCGTCAACCACCCCTTACACGGGGTCGTACCAACCCTCTTTCTGGGGTCGTAAGACCCCGCCGATCGCTCACTGTCACATCTCAAAAGGGCTGCTCTAATTTTTAGTTACCCTCGACAACATTTTCAAAAAGATACCACTAAGCTTTTCACGTACAAAATGGTGCCCTCTACTACTATCAATTATTACTCAATATAGACTGATCTTCAGGACTAATCCTACCAAACTTAAGCTCCTCTATATATAAATATTCGATAGGGAAATTTATTTGGTGACCAACAGTTTATTATTGATGTAGAACAACACATCACCACTTTTCAGGCTGTAATGCACCTAAGTAATTAAGTAGTGGTTGAATTAATCATTGTGGTGGTGTGTATACTCCTAGGCTGCTATTGCTAATTAATATATATGATATTAGAAGCAGCTCAGGCCGGCTATCATGTAATATAAGATGCTACATCCTCCACAATATAATTATATTTATTTAATGATGCAATTATGTGCAATCTACCAATAGTGTATATAAAAGTGATGATGTAGTATATGTGAGCATCTGTTGCAATAGTATATCTTCATCTAAGTAGTTAGACCGCCGGTAATAAGGTAGGATAGGTACTACCTACCATATAGACCATGTATTCCACCATTGTTAATAGCAACAACATTGTTTCAGTAGGCTGTTGAAAGTATTTTATTTCATAGGCTACAGTAGGATTTATACAATAGGAATTGGAGTTAAGATTGTTAATGATATCTATAAACCTATCCTCCTATATTTACTTAGTAGTTTATACCATGGAGGCCGCTAGAGGCACCCTGCTAGACCTCATATCACCATCATGAGCTTTTAAGGCAGAAAAAACTTCTAGGGGAGAGTTGAGGGTGACAAAGGATACCGCAATGAGCGATCGGCGGGGGTACTACGTCCAGAAAGAGACAATAGTTACCCCCGTGTACAGGGGTGAGGAGCTTACCTTATGTACCGCCATATATTACCAAAATATCTCGAAGGTGTATACCCTGGAATTTCTAAATCATGTTTTATATGTCTGTACGACCATGATGGGTCTGTAACTCCGATCCGTCTCCTTCATAATATCGACCACGATTTGTTTGGATATGATAGATGCAAAGAATTGGAACCATGCCCATTACAATTCAATCAACCATGTCCACATGGTTACTTTTGCAATTATAATCATAAGACAGGCACCTCTCGTGGTGACACGTCAATTCCCATTCTACCCAATTCAAAATCCATAACTTGGGATATCTGCCCTGAAACTAAAATACCAAGGATTAATTATCTTTTGATTGTCATGATAATCGCGGCAGTAACAATAATTTAGTTGATACTGATAGTAGAGAGTATACAACAATTAATAAAGATCCATATGTTGGTGATATGCATTGGGGTCTGAGACAAAGGTTACATAATCAATACACAGATTTAGAGAAATTGAGATTGAGGGCAATGAAGGAATTGAATATTACCCTTCCGCCGATTTACAAAGTGCCATTTGAGGATCTAACAAGTACTATGATAGTATATGAGCATCACTTTAGCATGATGCAACATGCACTATTAATGATTAGTATTATATTATCGGATGCAGATGAAGGTTCCACATCCCCAGCCATGCCGATTCAACCTGACCATTCGGAAAATGATTCTCCAGAAGTAGGGATAGGTGCACCAGAAGATGTACATGGTACAATTTTAGAACTTCTTCAACACAAAGGTTGTACTGTTCCAGATTGTATTATTCATAAATCATATGTCAAGTCATTGAAAGAGATGAAAGATATAAATGTTGGGGTAGAATGTGAAGATATGGCAACAGAGGTGGCTAGTTTCATTGTATCTTTAGGCGACATGATTCCATTAGTCAAGCATGATATGGAGGATAAAGGATATAAGTTGAAACATGATGATGCTTTTGGAAATAATGTGATCATGAACGCTCTAATAGATGTGGGTAAAAAAGATGAATTTAACCCTGAAGGTCGTGTGAACTTAGCCTTAGTGTGCCTATCTAGTCTGTATATGCGTAACTAGACTAGGTACTAATTAAATAGAATAGAGATGTTTATGTAACAATTTATAACAATTAACTTGTCGTTGAAATTTGAAGAGTATTCTAACACTTGTCGAGCAATGTTCTTCTTGGTGTTGGTTGTGAGTGGTGTTAAAGGATTGTTGGCAGTAGCATGACTATCATAAGGATGTGAATCACCGTAGATGCCATAGCTAGCAGCCATTCTGCTTGCATCGAGCTTGATGCCAAATACACCTATTGAACCGGTGAGCGTTGTGGGATTTGCAAATATCTTCTCTGAGTTCATGGCAACATAATATCCTCCAGACGCTGCTGAATTGGACATACTGCAAATTACAGGCTGTATGGCGGGTATATATGTTAGATGTTCAGAGTGGTCGTATATCATTCAATCATAAAAGTAACAGCTTCTTACCTTGTCCAATAGTTTGATCTCTTCAAGGATTGCCTCTGATGATACCACGCTTCCGCCAGGTGAGTTAACTCTCAATACAACAGACTTGACATTCTTATCGCTCTTGATTTGTCGAAGAGATCTAACTATTTCATATGATAGAGAAGTACCAATTTGTCCATCAACTGTAACAACTGCAACTTTGTCTTTTTTAGCCAAAGATTCATCAGATGCTAGCATGCCTAAGCCATCCAATAACATTGATACTGCAGTACTTTTATTGGCCCCTAGCATACTACTGACCTTGCGCTGTGTGGCCTTGATCTTCTCTCGCTTGTTGAGCATTTGTTTGTATTGTGCGAGTGATATTTGTTCAGTGGCAGTAAACTTTGAAAAGCATTCGCTAATTCCAAATATTTGCTCAAACTTCTTTCTAGCCGTAGCTTCAACCTTGTTGTCATCTGATGCATCCGTCTCCTTCTTGTTTTTCTTCGTTTCGTCGTCTTTGGCCATCTCTTTGGTATCTTCTACCTTCTTTCCACCTTTGTCAACAGTCATGCCCTCCTTTACCGCTTTCTTCTTTGCTTCCTTCACTGCCTCGCGGAGATTCTCAATGGCCTTCAACTTGACTTCTTCCTTATTCACATCCAATAGCGATAAAAGATAGTCGACTGGAGGAGTAGCATCAACCAAACCGATTTCTGTAGCGTTTGGAGGTGTTAAACTGCCATACTCAAAGATTGATCTCCACATTATGTCGTCGAAGTTCAAAGCACGAGAGTTATTGATGCATGTGCATATCGTGTTATTCAAAGATGATGTCATGGACTTTACTGATTCGAGGTGTGTCTTTGAATACTTTTTATCTGTAAAGATGCTTGGAGCATCTAGTGTTATGATAATGTGTGAGAGAGCCAGAATATAGAGTTTGAGTTTGATATGGGAGGCTAATGTGACAACACATACAATACAAGAATACTCACTCTTATACTCTCCATGACGAAAAACATGTGCTTTGATACCATATTTGTCAAACATTCCTCCAAGAAACACATTTGAAGTGGCAGTTCCAAACAAGCTTAAATTACCCCTTGCTTGCAAGGTAACAAATGAAAATGAACTTGCCAAAAAGTATTCATTCCAAGAGAAACCGTGCCCGAATGCATATGTTGGCTTGGGGTTACCATTCCGCATTATGGCAAATACGGGATTGTGGTTCACATTGGGTTCGCGGTGAACACGATGTGATTCATTGAATATCCGTACAGCATTCCGAATCTCCTCAATATGTGCCATACCGATTGGATATCTCAAACCTTCCCCAAAATCTGCATGTAAGGCCGATATGGTCTGATCAGAAGCTGCATTCTTGATGATATCTACTAACTGTTTCGCCTCGACTGTTATTGTTGGTTGCTTATTGTTTCTATTTGCAAATCGTTGTAAATCAATTTCACCTGCTTTACGTTGCTCAATTATTTTAAGGTTGTCGAATGGTAGTACTAATACACGCTTCTTGTACTTGTTGGATGAATTCTTCTCCTTGTCATTATCATCTGATATGGATGAACCGAAGAAATCCTCAACTTGTTTTAATTGATAATAGTGTAAACCAATCTGCGCAACAGCTACAATACCGACTGCAGTACCACCCAATCGTAACGATTTACTTGCAATACGAGTTACTTTTGTACCGAACTTGTGCATATAAGATTTTGGTGGTGGCTGTTGTTGTAGTGACGGTTGGTTTGATCGTTTGGTTGGATCTCTTGACTTTCTCATATTACTATATTAGATATAACCTTTGGCATGGGTATATGGTAGGTATTAATAGGTAACCTCTAAATAAATATATTCTCATCTGATAAAGAAGACGATGATATAATACCGCCGATAGATGAAAATATACAGAGTAACAATCCTTATATTTTGGTTCAGACAGTGTTGTGTTTTAACTGAAAGTAAATTTCACAGAGGGAAATTTCTATTGCGCTAGAAGCTGATCTTATATTATTATAAACCCTTTGAGCATGGACAACACCATCCGTTGTATGGTATCAATTAGCTTCTACCTACCTCTGATACAAACAGTTCTTCAATTCTTCACTTTGGTTATCCGTGCCGTACTAGTGCCTGCCTTTTTGCAAAAAGATACCCTTGGCGACCCTGCCTTTGAATTGGTCGATAATCCTGTCCAAGAGGACTAACGTAAACATAGACTTTACACATTGTACAACGGCAGTAGTTAGAAGAAAGGAAGTTATAATTCAGTGAAGTATTCATTAAAATTGGTGGTGGTGAAAGCTGTCAATATACAAAAGTTATTGAACACAGTGTTACATTAAATTTGAACAAAGATATTATCTAAAGTTTACACAGCTATACCATAAAATATTATACCATATTATAGTAAAGAAAAGGAAAGGTATCAAATCGGAACAATAACTAATAAATACATTAAATTACATTATATAACATTATGAGTTATTACGGTCAAGCTCCTCCTACGCTACAACAACCAATGGTTACTGGTACTCTTGCCACTCAACCACCATCAGCCAACACATCAGGGCAGAAACATGACATCTTCGTAGGTAATTTAGCCTTCAATACAACAGAAGAACAATTATACTCTGCATTTTCAGAATTAGGACGGATTATTAAAGTACGAATGGTAACTGATAATGAAACGGGTAAACCTCGTGGATTTGCCTTTATTGAATTCGAAGATCCACAGGCCGCATTGTCAGCCATTCGTAATATGAATGAATATGAAATTAATGGACGTAAGATACGTGTGAACTTTTCAAATTCAAGTCATTTAGAAACATTGGCAAATCAATTAGGTATGGATTTAGGTACAAAAGATGAAAAGAAGGAGAACACTGCTACATCTGCTACCTCATCGTCAGGTGTTGCTGGTAGTAAGGCTGTTGCACAGTCTTTAAAGAGTATGAATAAAGGCGAGTTATATGATGTAGTTGCCAAGTTGAAAGAGATTGCTGATAGTAATCCTGATGAGGCTCGAAAGGTGTTAACACAGCATCCTCAATTGCCAGAGGCTATTTTGTATTGTATGAGTGAGGTATGTATTATTATATTGTGGTAAAATGATCTTCTTTTGGTGTGATGTGATTTGTTTATTGCTAATATCAATCTTTATTCAAATAAAATCTCTGCCATCATGATATTAAAAATGATTGCAGCTTGACATGATCAAAACTCCGGTAACAACTGCACCAGGCCTTCCACCTCCAGGTGCTGCCATACCATCTGATCCTCGTGCACGTGTCGGTGCAGTGCCCCCTCCAGCAGTGGCACAACCCCCACCTTCCATGGCAATGCCTCAGCCCACTGGAAGAAAAAGTAAGTTTTTTAAATTGTGTGTGTGTTTTGTTTGTTTGTTTATTTGTTTGTTAGTTTCAGTTGCATTGGTAGGTAGTAGTAGTAGTAGTAGTAGTAGAGAAGAGAAGTAGTAGAAGAAGAGAAGTAGTAGTTCTCAAGAAACATATCAAGTCCCATTATGTACTGCTCGTGCTCCAGCCCTGCATTTTTGTGTAGTTTTTTTGTACAGTTTGCACAACTGGTGAAGGAAAAAAAAAACAATTCGTTGGAGCTGGTGAATAGTGTTTCCTCTGATTGAGGTCACCTCTTCCTACAATGGCGGACGATTATAGAGAAAAGTTTAATAATGCTATACAAGATATTAAGGAGTTGACAAAGCTTAAGGAGAAAGCTGCCAGAGAAGAAGATTTCGATTCAGCTTTGAAATTGAAGAATGTGCTCGATTCATTTGTAAGTTGCTCTTTTGATTTAGTGATTAAAGTATTTGTATATTCATCTAATTGATTTGTTACTAACAAAACAAATCGTTTTACACATCATTCTTAGGATCCCAAGAAGTTTCGTCTTATTGGTCTCAATCAAGATTTGAGTAAAGCAAGAGATGCAGAGGATTTTGTTCTTTGTAAGAAGATTAAAAAAGAACGTAATAAATTGATTGTTGAACTGTTAGAAGAGCTCCAAAGATTCAAGTCTTCTTATGGTCACTCTGAGGTTAAGTTAAGGGAAAAGTTAGAGAATGCCGAGTCAGCCTTACAGACTGCTGCTGACAATGAGGAATTTGACGAGGCCGAAAAGTTGAAGGAGAAACGGGACGAGTTGAAACAACAGTTAACTTGCAGCACATCTGTTGCTACATCTGTTGCCAAATCATCAATGCCAATGGTTCAAGTGTAAGTATTTGTTTGTTTGTTTGTCTATCTGTGGTCTGTTCTTAACTCCTCACTTTCCATTCTCACACTTGATCATTCATCTCTCCCCCCCCTCTATATTAGCAAACAAGATCCTGAGAGTCCTGAGGTAAAGTTTGTTGGAATGAAGCCAGCCCCTTCTTCTGACGATGGGTTGGCTCGTGCACTGTTTCATTCAACTCCCTCCTCATCTGAGCAATTTGGCGGACAGACATTTGGTTGCCCCTCAACATCGTTTGGACATGGTGCCCCCCATTTGGCCCGGTCATTTGGACAAGGTATACCCCCTTCGACACAAGGTGGCGCCTCTCAGTCTCAGTCATCGACTTGGAGTTTCATTACACCATCATTGTCAAACCCTACGGTAGCGTCGGCTTTGTCTAATCAACAAGGGTTTCATCCGCGACAGCCAACATTCAATCCCCAGGGTTATGGCAGTGGTATGGTATCAACTCCATATTTTGGAGTGCAAGGTACTGGACGAGGCAACCCTCCCTCAGCTTTCAATTCTACTGCCACTGTGAATCCTAATGGTGTTGCAAGTACGGGTGTTGGCGCTGCTTTTGGCACTGCCAATTCTACTACCAATTCAAGTATGGCACATACGGGTGGTGGCTCTTCAGGTGTTACACGTCCTACAAACAACTCAAGTAGTGTTGCTGCTTCGGGTGGTGGAGCTTCGGATGGTGCCACATTAGTCGGTGAATCTTCTACTGTCAATTCAATGACTGTATCTTCGAGTGCATGTGCTGCTTCGAGTACTGCCAATTACGGTGGATTTGACAGCAGTGGACAAATTTCGGCGGCGTCGTTGTGGTCAAGTAACCGTTCCTCTCTTGGAAGTATGAGCAATCGTTCCTCTCTTGGAAGTATGATCAATCGTTCCTCTCTTGGAAGTTACAACAGCCAACAGTCTGGCCGTGGTAATAACGGTGGTGGTTACCAGCAACAACCACTTGGCGTTGGTGGTAATGATAACAGCCGGCAGTCACTTGGCGGCCGTCTTTCTGATCAACAACAGCAACAAACACTTGGCGGTGGTGGTATTAGGGAGCGAAGGATGGAATCGTTTCGTACACATAGTAGCAATGCCACCCAACCACCTCGTTCTTTCCAATCGAGTAACAACCGTCAACCGTAAGTTCGTTCGTTTGTGCTTATCTTATGTTCGTTTTTTCAAGACACATTCGGTATCCTTAAGTATATGTCTCTCACACACCTCAATTGTACTTCTGAACTCATTCATATACCTACATAACTACAGTCCAAATCCAACGTCCACCGTGACTACATCGACCCCCAGGTCCACCTTTCATCTTGAGCAGGGTGATGCTAATAGACTTCAATGTGGAAGGTGCAAGAATAGCATACACGGAAGTTTCTTCCTCACGAGCTGTGTTAAAGATTGTACACTTTGTACACAGTGTACTAATGAACACTTTAAACACAATGATCATTGTCCATCATGTCAAACCGAACTCGAGTCAGATGCCGACATCATCAGTATCCCTGGTGTAAATGAGTTACATGAGCGCTTTGCTGAGAGAAAGAACCAAGTTGACAACATTGGATCATTCTCATCGAACTTGATCCGTGTGCCTGAAGATCAAAGAAAGAATGATGCTTTCAATGGAAAAGTAGCTTATTTATACCTTCAAGAGTGTGTAGGAAAAGACAGACTGGCTGCTATGATTGTTGCAGGTGGAGGGCAAGTAACAACAGATATTACTCAACATGGCATCAACTTATTTGTTTGTTCTCATCATACTCGCATTCCTGATGCTGCCAAGGAATGTCAAGGACGTGGTGGAAATGTAGTGGGTGTTGATTGGGTAATATATTGTGATTGGAGAGATACCTTTCTACCAATCGATTTGTTTGGTGCTTGCGAGGATGAAGATGCTATGAACCAGCAAATTATGAAGGTTGAGCAATACTTAGTCAACTCCGCTCCTAATGCATTAGATATTTTGAAAGTATGCCGTCCACATTTAACTGGTAACGAATTCGTCCGTTTGGAGGAAAGGTTGGATTACTCCAAAGACAACGACAACAAATATTGGAAAAAACTGCGTGATGCCCACAAAAGAGTTCTGGTAAGTGTTCTATGAGGTGAATAATTTCATTCTGCGTTGTGTTCCACATCTCATTTGTCTCCTGCCATTCAATTTGACAGGCAATTTCAAAAAGGTCTACCCTCGATGGCACGGGTATTCCTTCGAATACTGAAATGAAACTCTCTTTACTGCAATCTATTATTGACACTGATGTGACCATACATGATGCCAACGTGGCTATTGCTGAATTGGAACATTTAGAAGCTATCTATTCTGTTCTTTTCAATGGCTGTGAAATGGATGATTCAAAGTTGAGAGCGATGTGTGCTCCAGGATTACAAATTGCTTTCCGGTGGAAAGTTGTGAACGACATGAAGAAAACGGCAACCGTGATTCCTGCAAACATGAATTATTGTGACACACTCCGACGATGGGTTACTGATGTAGATTGTGCACTTTCACCAAGAGATACCGAAGTACAAAGTGAATACCTCAAGAAAGAGATGACATTTTATGAAAGAATTCAAGCAGTGGGTCGATCTTCAATGTTCATCAGAAGGATGAAGTTGATCACTCAAAACCATTACAGAAATGAGTTGACTGCCGGCAATAAACGTGACGCATCGAACATGTCTGGTAACCTAACATCGATTGGAAGTGGCAGTGAGAGACCATCATTTGGCAGTACTAGTGGCCGATCATCGGTTAGCAGTAGCAATGGTAGCCGATCAGTAATACCTGGTAGTACTAGTGGCCGATCATCGGTTGGAAGTGGCAGTGGTAGCACTAGTAACCGATCATCGTTTGGTAGTACTACTAGCAACCAAACATTGGCTGGAAGTGCAAGCCAATCATCCAGCAGTAACAACATCACAAGCAACAGCAACCAATCATTACCTGGTGGCAATAGAAACAATGGATCATCAAATGCCCTGCCGCCACCACCACCACCACCACCACCTCCTCCTGAAACACAGACAAATATGACTATTACATATGGACGTGAAACAGATACTTGGGGCAATACAAGAAAACACTCAATATCATCATACAAGCTAATGGTTTTACCATTAGCTTGGAGATCCCTAACCCAAAATGGTGTGTTTCTAGTCCCCAGGGCGAAGTCAGATTGTGAGGTTGTGTTCACCGCTACCAATTCGACACAATTCAAACAATATCCTATACCAGACCACTATGTCCTTTTAGGAACAAATAATCAGTGTCTGAAGAATAATGCGGCATCAATTTTCTTCCGAGGACGTGTCAATGCATTTAATCCCAAGTACATACGGAACAAAGAACTAGATTTATCGCCTTTCAATAAATTTCGCAAATGGGTTGATATAATAAATGACGTCATCAAGCCATGCCTTGACAGTGGATATGTCTTCATCTACAAAGATAGTTCACACTTTAGAATCTGTCATATGGAATTAATACTATCCAAAATATGTGATACAGTGAAAAAATCATATGAAACGAAGTTGGCAGCACAAGAAAGGGCGGAGGAATCGGAGGGAGAATAATGGGGCGATTAACGACAACCCTTCCTCGATCAAGAACAACAAATAAACAACCTAAAACCTTCATAATCTACCTACTCCTAACAATAAAACATTCTCCAACAGTCAAGACACAATAATAAAAACTCACACTGTACTTTCTTTACTCACATTGTACTTTCTTTACTCACATTGTACTTTCTTTACTCACATTGCACTTTCTTTACTCACATTGCACTTTCATTACTCACAAACCTTTCACTACTGCCCAATGCCATCAGATCCACGAGCAAGAGCTGCCGATCCACGTGCTGCTGCTCGGCAGACTGCAGCTGCACCCAACTTCCCGCCTCCACCCATGATGCAACCCCCAACAACTATGGCAGCAGCACCTCCTACAATGCAGCAACAACCACAAGCGACGGTGACAGGTGTGGCAGGCTTGGATCCTAATTTAGTTCAACAGGTAATGGCATTAACTCCTCAACAGATACAACTTTTGCCACCGGATAAGCAACAGAGTATATTGGCTTTGAGACAACAGATTACTGGTGGTCGTTAGTGAAGAAGGGGGTGTTTTGTGTTTAATCTAGTATAACTTATATAGTTGCACCAACCTTATACTACGATAGTTCTATCCCAGCCCTATATTGTACCAAAGTACAATCTTTAAAGTTTAAGTGTGTGCGTATCACATATATTGAAACTTCTATTTATAAGTTCCGATTAAATTTCACTCTAGTACTATCTGCCAGCCGTCGCGGGCAACCAACTATTGCATTTAAATGGTGTATGTAGTGGTATGCATCTGAGAGAATAAGTGCGCACATCTATATGTGATTGTAATAGTGAACTTCAAGAGAACTACACCACAATAAATACTCACATGTATATTATGGTGAATATTAAAAGAAACTACACTACAATCAATAAATATCTTGCACCGCATATAGGCTGAAGCATTGATATGATACAATATAAAATATGAAGTCATCATACAATATAAAATTGGCTTTAACCTTGTTACCGGTAATATCAATACTACTATTATCAACATTTATATCTACACGATCATTGCAATTGACTCATGTCATTATAAATGAAAAGAAGAATACTACAACAGAGAGACATGAAAAACAGAATGATCTCCATATTGTGGATAATATCACTATTGATTTTGCAATCTATGGATTCCCAAAGACTGGTACAACTACATTACTTAATGCGCTGCAGAGGCATCATGAAGTATTCATGCCGTCGTCGGAGTTTTGTCAACTACATCAGAAAGGTGGTGAAAGTTCATGGAACAATCATTTACTAAAATACTCTCATGAAAGTATTCAAACTATCTCCAAACAAAAGTGTGGTATCAAATGTCCTGCTTTCGTTAGACTGCCAAGTGCAACTGAGAACTTATTACAAATATCAGATAACGTACGTCTTATCATAGGATTAAGACATCCTGTGTACTGGTTCCAAAGTTTTTACAACTATCGTGTATGGGAGCATTTCAAGTACAACATGACAGATATGGAAACAATTCCAAAACCATTTGAGTTAATGAATGGTAGAAAACATTGGAGAGTAGTGACTACAGCATTAGCAAGGTATCAAGAGTACCTGATGCAGCTTGATAAGGTCCCACTTACAACAGAAGAGACATATGATATGCAGAATGGGACACACTTTTGGCCTAGACGGGTAGTTGCAAACAATTACAAAGTGTTCGTGTATATAGATGAGCAACTAAAGGATAAGAATAAAGAAAGGAGACTGAAGCTTCAACATGATCTGCAGCGCTACCTTGGACTGAATAGTCCCATATATGATTTTGGCAAGATGAAATCGAATTCAAATCAGGATTGGTATAAAGAGTACATCGATATTTGTGATACACAATATAGCAAGATTAGAGATGAACTTCTTCAACAGACGATCAAGACAACTTGGTGGATCAAAAACAAGTTTATAAAATCAGATGATGTATATGTCAGTGGAAAGGATTTCTTCCTCTCCACTCTTGATTCATTCAATGAAGATCCATGTCCAGTTATCGACGACAACACTTCAAAGGCAAAGAAAGATGAGGCAAAGTCAACCAGCAACAGAAAATATGAAGTGATAAGCTAAGTCACATGATAACAATTAACTCAATTTTAACATTATCCATTGGTCAACCAAATGTTGACTCCATCTTTCTACCGCCAAGCACATGTACATGGAGATGATGAACTTCTTGCCCTCCATCTGTGCCATCGTTTATGACAATTCGTGCACCATCACCAAAACCTAATGACTCGTCCTTTGCAATCTCTCCAGCTGCAACAAGTAGCTTTCCTAGAATATCGGTATGTTCTGGAGTAGCTTGTCTCAAAGCAGTTAGCCCGTTTCTATCCTTGGGAATAACCAGAATATGTGCTGGAGCGAGTGGATTAATATCTTTGAATGCCAAAATGTGGTCATCTTGTTTAACAATTGTTGCGGGGATATCACCAGAAATGATCTTATCAAATAAGGTGCCCGGTGCTGTATCTCGTAAACCAGCCAACCAGATAGTATCCCATCGATGATTCTTCTTTTCCCAAGAGTTCACTAGTGCATCCATGATTTCATCATACACATTTGCAAAGACATCATCGTTCTTGCATAAGTTATCAAAATACTTCGACAATTTAGGAGGTAATGGAGCTTCTGGGTTGTTCACATCACTATCAAACTTTGGCAACATGTAATTTGCAAATACCAATGAAGGGAATAGTGTTGCATCAGCTAATGAAACCTCTTCACCGCAGAGAAACGTCGTGTCCTCATCGCCAATAAATCCTTCAATTACTTGTAAGTTCTTACGATATGCTAATATCATCACACATAAAGGTAATAAACAAGTTAGAACATGGTCATATCATGCACATAAAACATGTATATCATATCTTACCTGCCAAGGCACTTTTGCGATCAGGATAATCACCAAGTGGTAAACGAGATGATGGTTTGTATAAACATCCTTGCACAGTAGTTAGATATTGGTCATGCCATCGAGCAATCTGATTAGACTTTGGATGGTTAATTAAGAAAGATGGACCAATATGTTCATATTCTGATAATAAATATCGAGCAATGGTGTCACTTTCTGCTAATGATGTGATACCATATGGATTATCCTTCTTTTGAATCGATAGACACGGCATATATCCTTGTGGAGAGATTTCTAAATACTCCTTTGATTTAAGTCCTCCTAATTGCATCGGCGAGACTATCTCTACTTGTTGTTCAGTGATTCCCTTTTTATAGAGAATAATTCTACATCGTGCACCATTATTTGATACGGGCCTTAAATAGAGAGATGATAATATAATTAGGATGATAATATTATATTATTAGACATCAACATCACATTACTCAATAATCAAAAAATAACACAACTCACATATCCCACAAGACATGATCGGCATTGGACATGGTTAGTTGAGAAGTCACTGCCTTTTTTCCACTAGTAATGAAGGCAGACCCTGTAGTTATGGCTGCGAACAATAGTATCAATATTATTGACATAGCTTTATGATCTCTTTATCATCTCTCTTTATGTCAGCCAAAATGAAATTTAATGCAAGTTTCATTTTAAGTTTCAGAGAGGCATATAGTTGGCAGATTGATAATGCGTTACTACACTCGAATCCAAGTGGGTACGGAGGATGATACAAAACAATAGATAAATTGGATGTGGCATGGATGTAGGGTATCAAAATGATACGCCTGATACACAATTTACCTGAGATAGAAGATAGAATTGGTAGTCAGTGACTTTTAGACATTCCCAAGTCCTTATCTATACATGGGATGGCTTTGACAAGAAATGACAGGAAAACAGAGCACAGGAAGGTAGTGGCGGACACCCAAACATCCAAAGGAGACGGATCGATCATCGCCGAAAAGTCGGATTCTCTTGTCTTTCATGTGTAGCCGTCTTGTTGTAACTCCACCATGAGTGATGCATATATGCTATAGTACACATTCCCAAGTCCTTATCTATACATGGGATGGCTTTGACAAGCACTGGCAGGAAAATAGAGCACAGGAAGGTAGTGGCGGACACCCAAACATCCAAAGGAGACAGATCGATCATCGCCGAAAAGTCGGGATTCTCTTGTCTTTCATGTGTAGCCGTCTTGTTGTAACTCCACCATGAGTGATGCATATGCTATAGTACACATTCCCAAGTCCTTATCTATA